>Ga0116164_10000698_pt1 | contig 27710 bp, 20 predicted proteins | sample AD_UKC109_MetaG_FD_89888 | JGI IMG/M metagenome (GOLD analysis project Ga0116164, IMG submission 89888) | Active sludge microbial communities of municipal wastewater-treating anaerobic digesters from Hong Kong - AD_UKC109_MetaG | ecosystem: Engineered > Bioreactor > Anaerobic > Digestate... | reverse complement strand
TGATGGGGGACGTCTCAATTCCTGGTTAGTTATAACTTTTAAGGATTCACCTGGTCCTGCTTGCTTACTGAATACTGATTACTTCTTACTGACTACTCTTTAACCCTGAACTCAAATACATCGGGCCTGTGGTAGTGCCCTGCCGGGTCAAAATCCATCCGGGACCTGGTTATCAGGCCCTGATCCACATCAACCAAAACCAATCCCTCCTGATCCCAAAGCGGCCCGGCGATAAGCTGACCCATCGGGTCCATCGCACAACTGCCCCCTCGCGACATGATATCCGGCCACCCTTCCAACTCCTCAATGCCCGGGAGATCTGATGGATAGTCGGATTTACGCACAAACTGATTCACGCCAAAGACATAACAACGGCCTTCAGCGGCAATGTGGTGTAGCGTATGAAACCAGGTATCCCGTTGATCAGCTGTTGGCGCCACATAAAGGGTAACCTGCTGTTCGTACATGGCCATCCTCGCCAGAGGCATCCGATTCTCCCAACAGATCAAACCACCCAACTGTCCATACGGGGTGGCGAAGGACACCAGGTCTTGGGCACCTCCCTCGCCCCAGATGATCCGCTCGGCTGCTGTAGGCTTAAGCTTACGGTGTTTTCCCAGGTAGTGCCCTTCCTGATCGATGTAAACCAGCGTACAATAGAGGCTCCCCTCCGTTCTCTCCACCACACCTATAGCGAGTACGAGGTTCAGTTCTTTGCACCATTTCTGCAACAACTCCAATTCTGGCCCAGGAACGTCTACACTCTCCTCCCAATAACGTTGCCAAAGCGCTCTCCCGACAGGCTTCCGGTCCCCTACCGGCGACTGGAAGGTAAACCCCCGCGGATAAGCTGAAATAAATGCTTCCGGAAAGACTGCTACATCCGCACCCTCTTTTTTACTCTGGACCAACCAATGCCGGACGATCTCGAGTGTGCCTTTTTTGTCGAATAAGGCCGGAGATGCCTGAACCAATGATATTCTTCCGTTTTTCATCTGATGAGTCCGCAATTAAAGTCTTAGGATCCGCACATTTCTGAATTTCAACGGACTTCCGTGCCCAAGAAATCCAATGTGTCCGGAATGACGCTGCAGGCCTGGGTGCTCTTTATGATCCATGGTCCCATGCTCCGTCCATTCTTTCACATTGCTTTCCGTGATCACTTCGCCATTTAAGGTCACCCGAACGTGATCGCCATCCACGCGGATTTCCTCTTCATTCCACTGACCAATGCCTTTAAGATATCCTTGTCTCGCTGGAATAACCCCATAGACGCTACCATGATATTGGTAAGGTTGGAGTTTATCGTATATGGTGTCCGTATTATCGAGGACCTGAATTTCTTTGCCTACATAGGCAGCATCCCCAGTCAGTGGCGTATGAATGCCAATCCCGTTATTAGCTCCTGGGGTAAGTTGAAATTCAAAGCGCAATGAAAAGTTACTGAAAGTATCGACCGTGTAGAGATTACCTTCTCCTCCGCGGGAAGGGTCCACGTCGATAACACCATCGCGAACTTGATAATCCGTGGTGTTTCCGATCCAATTATCCAGATTCATACCATTGAACAACGCCTGATAACCATGGTCAATTTCCTCCTGGGTGAGCGTGTAGGAAACCGGATCAATTTCACGGATCAGCAGGTCCCTGAATGCGAGATCGGTACCATGCGCCTGCAATTCAATGGGGCCTTCAGCCAGGACCGGCAGATTGCGATCCCAATAGTTTTCCAATGCCACGTCATTAACCACCATTACATCGTTCAGGTATACCGTGACCCGGTCCCCGAGCATACGTATAAAAAAATGATTCCAGGAACCTACGGGACGGTCTGCTACAGTCAAAGGGGTCGAGAATCCTCTCTGGTTGTTGTACAAACCTCCGGATCCGACCTGAGCTCCCACATCTACCCGGCTGGTATCCCAGATCTGGACCTGAGGATAACCCCGTAGATAAATCCCACTATCACCATCCTTCGTGATCTTCCAGTCTACATGTAACTCAAAATCCTTGTACCATTTTTTTGTTACCAGGTTAGCGCCTTCACCACTAAACACGATCATCCCATCTTTCGCCTTCCAATGCTGCTGCATCTTCTGGTCTGCCTCCTCCTGACGTATTTTTTTCTCCGCAACACTGAGTTTTTTGAGTGTATAGGGATCTGCAAACCAACCTTGCCATCCAGTCAGATCGATTCCATTAAAAAGCTCCTGGAAAGCATCTCCTTGGGGCATTTCATTCAGATACGTTTCGATGGCGGAGGATTCCTGGTGATCCATTTGTTCAGCCTCCGGAAGAAGCTGTTGAAGGGTTTGCTTAACAAGTTGACCACTGAGACCTTCATGATCTTGGGCGGGCAGGCATACACCAGCCACTGCCCGGATATAGGCCAATGATTTAAGGTTATCTTCAGTAAAGTAGTCCGTTAACGTTTTGAAGGTGCTCCATCCGGGCAGATTACCCAGTTGTTGGAATACTACATCCCGCTCATGTTGGGAGTGGGAGGCCTCCAGCCAATCCACCAGCCATAACCGCTGGGATTCAGCGCCGGAAATAATCCTCCTCACTTGGGGAACCGCTTCATCCATAACCATCGTACGCATGGTTTCGTGGTGCACGGCAATCCACAATAATACACGCAAGGCTTCCTCCTCTCGTTGCTCAAGCAGCATTTTAACCAACGGCCTGGTTGTCAGCGCCGGATTCTGCTCAAGATGATCAATAACCTTTTGGGCATAGGCCTCCTCACTATGTTGTATCAACAATGCAATCACCACATTTGCATCCAGGTTCTCTTTAATCCATTTCCAATTATTTTCTTTCTCCTCGGTAGAATGCAACGTGTTCAGCAAACTCGCTGCTACCTCAGACTGTATGTTATCTGGCGCTTCACGGATCAGTGCATGCATTAAAGCATCGTGTTGTGGTTCTGCGATAACAGCGAGTGTGCGCCAGGCTTGACGCGCGACCGCCGTATCATTCTGTTGGGTTTGGTAATAGACCTGGGAGAAACATGCACCGGCTTGACGATCTGAGATCAAATCAAGAAGTTTGATTCGAAAATGCGGGGTTAAGAAGGCAATCCGGTCTGCCAGGGACTTCATATTACCTCCATCGGTATATTCACGGATCAATGGCCATGCAACCTCTTGCCGCAGAGAATCCCGGGTATGGAAGAACCAGTCGGTTAGGTAAGGCATTGATTCCGCACCTGCCACCCGGGACCAGGCCAGCAAAGCATCTATCCGGACATCCGGGTCCTCCTTCCCGGTCAGACTTTTTAAAAACCGGGCATTGGAAAATCCTCCCCTACCGGCTAAAATTCGGATCCAGCCACGCTGTTTTTTGGAGTCGGAAGAATCCGAAATAAACTTGTGTTGGATGGCATCATCCAGGGACTTCATCGCTGATCTGGTAAGATCACCCTCAATCGTCGCACCGCATGGCCCTTCCAGGACCCATTGGCCATATTTGTTAAATGCGTAGAGCGGCCTGGCTAAAAATAATTCATGCATCGCCTCGCACTTGATTTCGCCGGTTGCATCACCAGCACCAATCAAAGCATTGGCCGTGGATACCGGAAAAAAATGAGCATCAACCCGCTCCAAATAATGCAGCACCATACCCGGATAAACTGCAGAGAGCTTACTCATCTCAAGGCTGTCCTTTGGGTTCCCCTGCAGGGCAAGGGTCTTGAGAAACAGCTCCTTTTGCTCCCCTTCTGCTTTTTGATATTTTTTCCAAAGCAAAGGGTGGAATTGCTCCTGCGCATGGGAAGAGGCCCATATCCAGATGTCCGGATCGCCCGCTTTGAGTCCTTTTTTTATCAACTTATTCAGCTTCCTGTCCGGATATCCAACCATGGCCAGAATAGCGTCCTGCCGGAGTTCCTGATTACCCAAACTCTGTGCAATAAGCGGAGCAAGACGTGCATCGTGGACAAACTGCATTTCCTGTAACAAATACTTTTTGACGGGAAGCGCCTGGATGGCATCCCACTGATTAACCAATGCATTGATCAACAAGGAACGCTCCACCTCATGGTCAGCTTGACCTGTATATCTAAAGAGGGAGGTTATTGCATAGTCCAATGGCGTGGTTACCAATTTGGCCTTCACCAAATGATTGCTGATTAATGCATTCACATTGGCTGATCCACCATTGAAAAACTCACTGAGCATCCCATCCAACTGGTGCTTATTCCCGGCTGGGAGCCGGTCCAACCAGCGGGATACCCGGTAGTCTGCGGGCCAATGCTCCTGTGCCTGACTCCATAAAGGATGTAGTACCAGGAACATGAGGTGCATACACACCCCGCAATATATTTTGCAGCGTCTTTTCATTACAATTCCATTTTCCATTTTCCGCGCATCGGTTGATCCAGTAATGCATTTGCTCCCGGGTCGTCAATAAATCGCTGATCCGATGAATCAAAAGTGAGATCCCGTCCCAGGCGCAATGCAATTTTACCCAGGTTCACTAACGTACAGGACCGGTGCCCATTCATTTCATTCAGTGCAAACTTCCGTCTGGATCGCACTGCATCGGAAAATTTAGTGATCACCGGCGGTGGGTCCGGTAAATACGCCAACAATTTATCAACTTCCAGATTATCCGCTTTCAGGCCCGGATACAGTTTCCCGCCGGGTCCTTCCAGAAAAGGTGCACGGATGTCGTCATTTGCGCCATCCAGAACGATCTGGCAGCCATCAGCATACGTAAAAGTTATTCTCCGCCAGGTACCTACCGCATCGTAATGTTGCTGAGGAGCATCGATTTCAATGGTAACCGGACTTTCATCATCTTTTTTCAACAGAAACTGAACCGGATCAAGATAATGCTGTCCCATGTCTCCAAGGCCTCCACCGTCATAATCCCAATATCCGCGGAATGATCCATGCACCCGGTGCGGATGATAGGGTTTGTAGGATGCTGGACCCAACCAGAAGTCGTAATCCAGCTCGGCGGGCACTGGCTCAGGAACCAGGTTGGTTTTACCTTGCCAGTAAAACTTCCAGTTGAACCCGGTCGCGGCATTCAACGTGACTTTAAGCGGCCATCCAAAAACACCGCTATCCACTAATTTTTTAATGGGAGCAACCGGCACCCCCATACCATAAAAGTTCGATTCAAACCGGAACCAGGTGTTTAGCCGGAACATCCTTCCATATTCCTGAATCGCCCGGATTACCGCCTGACCTTCACCGATGGTACGCGTCATCGGTTTTTCACACCAGACGTCCTTTCCAGCCCTGGCTGCAGCAATGGAGATCAATCCATGCCAGTGCGGAGGGGTAGCGATATGTACGACATCTACCTCCGGCAACGCCAACAACTCTCTGAAATCGTGAAATGTTTTCACCTGTGGACCAGCTATCTCACTAGCTTTAGCCAGGTGATTGGCATCTACATCACATATTGCAACCAAGCGGCCTTCGTACTGGATATGTCCGGTGCCCATTCCGCCAACGCCAATGATGGCCTTTGTCAACTGATCACTGGGAGCTACCCACCCTTTACCTAAGACATGACGTGGAACGATGGTGAATAATCCTGCACCCAAACCGGTCGTTTTCAGAAAATTTCTGCGCTTCATGGTCAATAGGATTTAGGTTTTTCAAAGGTGATCGTCTTGCCGCGATACTTTTTTGCTTTGCCTTTAGGCACCTGCATAAATCCACTCGCGTGGCGTGGCGTAACCCATACAACTTTAAGAAATCGATCCGCTAAATCGCCCGAAAACCCTCCAACTTTATCACCTACCTTCAAGATTCCGGACGCCTCATCATAATCCATTGGAATAATGGAATACGCACCTCCTTCATAAGCGTAAGAATTACCATCATCAGCGTACAAATTGAAGTGGGCATTCTGACCGGTGTATACATGGATATACAGCGTATCCTGAGGTCGCTGCGCGGTGTATTCCATAGCCGGCCCGGCCGGGATAATGGAACCGCTTCGCACCAGTATTGGCATATGATCCAACGGGGCTTCCATCATTTGATATTGACCGCCTGCATGGAATTCTCCGGTGTAAAAGTCAAACCAGTTCGCGCCCGCGGGCAAATAAACATTCCGTTTGCGGGCTTTATAATCGGTCACCGGGTTAACCAGTATACTGGGACCGAATAGGTATTGGTCGCCAATATCCCTGACATTCGGGTCACTGCCAAAATCCATGATCAATCCGCGCATTATCGTATAATCCTCCAGGTACACACGGGCACCGACCGAATAGATATAAGGCATCAGCCGGTAACGCAACTTTGCATAACCCAACATGACCTGATAAGCCGGGTGATCCTCCGGCGCCAGGTTATAAATTTCCCGGAAGGGATATTGGCCATGCGAGCGAAACAACGGACAAAAGGCACCGAACTGATACCAGCGTGCATTCATTTCTCTCCATTCCTCCAGCTCCTCGCCTTGTGCATGTTCGTTCCTGCGTTCTACAGCAAAGCCACCGATATCCATGGTCCAATATGGGATGCCGGATAATGAAAAATTAATGCCGGCTGGAATCTGATCTTTAAAATCATGCCAGCGAGAGGCAATATCGCCACTCCAGGTCGCAGCTGCATAGCGTTGCTGTCCTGCAAATGCCGAACGGGTAAGAATAAATACCCGTTGTCCAGGGCTATCCCTGCGCTGACCTTCATAGATCCCTCGGGCATTCATGATTGGGTACGCATTAAAATAAGCACCGCCAGGACCAAGGGCCGTGGGCGACATCAATCGTTTTCTTTCTTCCATGGTAGCATTGCTGTGGATATCCGGCTCTGTCGCATCCAGCCACCAGGCATCAACACCCTTCTCAAACAATTTTGTCCGTAACAATTTCCAGAATCCTTCCCTGGCCTCGGCATTGAAAGCATCGTAAAATGTCGAAGTATAACCCTGGGCTATCCAGTCCCGGGTCTGTTTGGCAATATTGCGGGGATACAACCAATGCTTTTTATTAAATGCATCGTAAGCAGGAATGCCTTCGTAAAATTTAGGCCATACGGAAATCATAAAATGAGCGTGGTAAATCGAATGCAGACTATCGATCATCCCGTCCGGATCCGGAAAACGGCTTGCATCAAATTCCTGACTACCCCATTCATCCTGTTTCCAGTAGGACCAGTCCTGAACGATATTGTCGAGCGGTATTTTGCGGCTACGGAAGGTCCGAACGGTATTCATCAGTTCCGTCTGGGTCTTATACCTTTCGCGGCTTTGCCAAAATCCATACGCCCAGAGGGGCATGATGGGTGCCTTGCCGCTGATCTTCCGGTACTGGTGGATAATCTGGTCCGGGTTCGAACCCGCGATAAAATAATAGGATAAGATAGAACCTGCCTCCGAAGCGATGCTAAAGGTATGTGGATCCGGGGCAGGAGGTAGCCAGCGCATCGTCAGGTAAGATTCACCACCGTCCGGGTCCCACTCAATACGCACCGGAGTAGGCTTGCCAGCTTTCAAATCAACCTTGAGTATTAAAGTAGCCGGATTCCAGGCTTGACGCCACCGGTCCACCAATAGCTTCCCATCGATCCATAACTTGACATAGCCGGCATACTTAAATTGAAACAGATGTGTGCCGGTATGGGGTGACGCCAACGATCCTTCCCAGGTGACTTTGCTTTGTCCCATGGGGGCTTCCGCCGGAAAATTGCGCATGTCGGGCAGGAAATCGTATTGGATGTCCGATTCCGGTTTTACCACAAATGTTGCATTGGTGTTTTTATTGGCATAGGTGGCAGTCAACCAACCTTGCTGTCCATTTTTATCAAACAATTTTAGGGAAGTGAGGGATTGAAAGTCCCGGACATCAAGAAACCGCGTGGTCGAATAGTTGTCCCACAAGATCCCGTAGCTCCGGCTAGAGATCAGGAAAGGGACCGCTACTTCGGTATTATTCTGGGCCAATTCAACCTGCGTTCCGGCATAATTGGTCCATCCAGCCTGGTGCTGTCCCAGACCGTAAAATGCTTCACCTTCAGACTGATGGAAGTTTTGTTGGATGGCTTGAAATGGCTCCCCTTCGATGTCTATCGGCTGAAAAGTACGGGAGTCTCCATCCGTATCGCGTAACAATTCGTGACCTCTGGAGTCCAGAAAACGCAACCGGGCGGTTTGATGATTGTATTCCACCCATAGTGAGTCGGTTTTGAGCAGGATCTTTCCGTCAGAATCTTCAAGGTTCCATTGCACCTGTTCTTCTACTCCAGGCAAAACGACAAGGTCCCGATGGGCATCGACAGAAGTTCCCGCTTTTCCAGCTGTGACCCGGATAATCTGGCTGTTAACCACCTGTAATTGCAGCCAGTCAGGGCCCTGTTCGGATGCGGCCGGATAGGTAATACGAATTCCACGGTCTATTCTCTCCACGTGGTCCTGAGCAGCAACCACATTTCCCCAAAGGGCAACGCAAAGGAGTAAACTCCACTTAAATCCTTTCATCCCGAAACCAATTATTTTCTTTCTAAAATTTCGGAAATCAAGGTATTAAAATTCAGGGACAACCTATACCTCCTTTAAGCAGGGAATACCCAGACCAACTCGCAGTACCTTTAAATTAGAAGAGCACTATTCTCCCGCCAATACTTCAGCAGGATTTGCATTCGCCGCTCTCCAGGCATGAAAGAAAACGGTAAGGGCTCCAAGGAGCATTACAATAATTCCTGCCACCAGAAAATACCAGATATGTAACGGTATCCGCAGTGAAAATCCCTGCAGCCACTTGTGCATCAGCCATCCAATGACTGGCCAGGCCAATATATTTGCTACCAAAATGATTTTGGCAAAATCCGCCGTCAATAGAAGGATCAATTGTCCAACGTCAGCGCCCAGCACTTTACGGACACTGATTTCCTTCACACGCTGCTGAGCCATAAATGCTGATAAGCCAAATAATCCAAGGCACGCCACCAGGATAGCCAAAAACGCAAAAATGAAGGACAGCTTCTGAAATCTCAGCTCATTTTGGTATTGCGCATTGAAATAATCATCGAGAAAAAAATACTGAAATGGACTCCCGGGGAACCGGCTACTCCATTCGGACTCAATAAATGCAATGGTTTGCTGGAGGTTTCCAGCCTGCACACGCATGAGGTAATATTCTGCGTAATCGTCCAACAGGAAGAGCGTTGGCTGAACGTCACTGCGTAACGACTCCTGGTGATAGTCATTGACCACCCCTACAATGATTCTGCTTGCGCCAAGATCATCCGAAGTTATGGTCTGTCCAATGGCATCATCCGGATTTTGATAGCCCAGCAATTGACTGGCTAATTGAGTAATGATGCACGCCGTATCCGCATCCGTGGCAATGTCCTCCGAAAAATTCCGACCTGCTAACAACTGCATATCAAAACCTTCGATGAAATGCGCATCGATCAAATTGTAATTGAAGGCATGTGCTTGCTCCGGTTGATCCTGAAACCTGCGGACATTAACTTTCCACCGCATCTTTCTTCCTGGTATAACCAGCGTACTCATCACATCGGAGATCGCATTATTACGGGCCACTTCCGTCTTGAAGTTTTTAATGTTACGTGTCCTGGTCTCCGGATTTTCGGACACCCCCGGTTGTTCGATCACAACGATTTGACTGCCATTAAATCCCAGATCCTGATTCAGCATAAATTTCATCTGCCCGTACACGATCATGGTACCAACGATCAATGCAATACATACTGCAAACTGAAATAGCACCAGCCCCTTTCGTAGCGAATTACCTTTTTGGCCGGACTCCATTGATTTACCCAGAATGCGGATGGGCTTAAACCGGGAGAGAACAAATGCCGGGTATAAGCCAGATAAAAGCGTCCCCCCAAATAGTAGTCCCAAAATCAGCCAAACAAAATAACCCTGGTGCCACAGTGCATATCCGCCAAATTGCTCATCGGGCAAATTTGTAACCAGCCGGCTGAATGATTTAAAAAACAAAGCATAAAACCCAGTGGCAAGAACCAGTGCAAAGGCATTAATCAACAAAGATTCGGTTAAAAACTGGATCCATAATTGTCGCTGGTTTGCCCCTAATACTTTTCGAACGCCTACTTCATTTGCCCTTTCAACAGATCTTGCCGTAGATATATTGATGTAGTTGATGTAAGCAATCACCAAAACAAACAAGGCGATCAGCCCAAGAAATGAGACGGTCCGACCGTTGCCATTGAGTTCAGGTTCGTTGTTTAGCGACGAGGTCAGGTGGATGGACGTTACCGGCTGTACAAGCAGATGTTCTTCCCGGTTCTGCGCCAGCAAATCAGGAATGGATCTGTTGACTAACGCAGGCAGCTTAGCTGCCATGGCTCTGGCATCGGCACCTTCCCGGAGCTTGATATAAGTGTACATATCCTTTCGCCCCCAGCTTTCATCAAACCGGGCTCTTGCTCTTGCCGATCCCTGGTAACGGCTGAATAGCGTGCTGTAAGAAACCAGAACATCAAATTTCAAATGAGAATTCGCCGGAACATCCTGGACGACTCCGGTCACTTCATAAAGCTCATTATTGAAATCGTCATCCTGCATCCGCACATATTTGCCAATTGGGTTGTCGCTCCCAAAGTACTTCTGTGCCGTACTTTCCGAAAGGACCGTTTTAAAAGGTTCCCGGAGCGCTGATGAGGCATCACCCGCTTCCATGGCATATCCAAACAGATCCAAAAACGATTCGCTGGCATATAAAAAGCGCTTTTGCTTAAAAGCAATTTTGTTCTGACCATCCTCGTAGGTTACGACAATGTTATTCTTGGCACCGAGGTTGTATAAGCGGGTATATGCCTCCACTTCAGGAAATTCTTTCAACATGGCCGGACCAAGTGCCGGATAATTTTCCGCACTGGCCTGCACCAATTCCCCATTTTGGTATTGTTCCAAACCAATTCGGTAAATGCGGTCTTTGTCCGGATAATACTGATCGTAACTGGTCTCAAACCGAACGTATTGGGTGATGAGGAGAAAAACCGTAATGCCCAGCGTCAGGCCAAAAATATTGAGTAATGCGGTGCCTTTTCTTCGCCGGAGATTGCGTATTGCCGCAATCAGATCTCTTTTAGTCATGAAGTATTGATTTAGTCAGGAATGAATGACACAAATCCCCTATTGGGATTGCCTCTTGAATGCTTTATAAGTTATTAAAATAATAAAGCTTTACCAAGATCCAATGGATCATTAAAAGAACCTTGTATTCATTGGAACATCAATACATGGATGACTTAACTTATGATTTAGTTGTCCAACCAGGCTTTAAATTTACCGGCAAGCTCCTGACTGACCGAGACATCGTCACCAGGGTCCGGGAACAGATCTATCAATAATTTACCGCGTCCCCAGGCCTTTACCCTGGAAATGGCCTTCCTGTGGACCAGGTATTTTCGGTTCAGCCGGTAAAAATGTTCCGGGTCAAACTCGTTTTCCAAATCACTTAAGGACTGATCCATTAAATACTTTCTCCCGTCATTGGTTATCAGGCAAACCATTTTTTGTTCCGCAAAAAAATAGGCGATTTCCTCAACGGTGAGAGAAACGTATTCATTTCCTAACTTGGTCAGGATTCTTTTTCTATATCTTTCCTCAACGGGCTTCTGATATTGGGCAATAAATCGTTCTAATGATCCGATAAAATGATTTTGCAAGCGATGATATTTTTCAAACGCCCGGATTAATTCTTCTTTTTTTACTGGCTTTAACAAATAATCCAGCCCATAATGCTTCAGCGCCTGTTGCCAATAGTCGTCATAAGCCGTCGTAAAAATAATGGGACAGGGTATTTGTATCTGATCAAATATCTGAAATGATAAACCGTCGGTGAGTTCAATATCCATAAACAGAAGCTGTGGCGGTTCCTCTTCCAGAAAATGCGAAATTGAAACCTGAACGGAATGAAGTATGAACCGTATGTCGATGCCCGGTTCAATTTCCTTCAGCATCCTGACCAGACGGGCTGCTGCTGGCTTTTCATCTTCAATGACCCAAATTTGCATTTATTACCATTTTATCAGAGGTAAAGACACCCAAAATAAATCTTTTGAAACGAACCAGTGAATGGGTTTACCCACTGTAATCCGGTAACGCTCATCGAGATTTTGCAAGCCTATCCTGGAGGAATTTCGAACAAACTGCTTTGGGCGGTATTGATTGGTAATTTGCAGCTCTTCCTTATTAAAATTTATCGCAATCCGCAGAGGCTTTTCATCCGAAAAATCATTATGCTTCACAGCATTTTCTATCAGTAACTGAATGGAGATCGGAGGCAACAAATAATCTGCCGGATCGTATTGGGGAAAATCAATATCCAATTGGATGGCTTGTTCGTAACGGATAGTCAATAATTCAAAATAATTCCGCACAAATTGGATTTCTTCGTCCAGTGGAATAAGTTCCCGTTGTTTATTTTGCAATAGGTATCGGTATACTTCAGCCAGATGATCGTTGAACTCCTTTGCTTTGCCCGGATTATGCTCGATAAAATGGGATAATGTATTCAGGGAATTAAACATAAAATGCGGATCAATTTGGCTCTTCAATGCTTCCAGCTCCGCTTTAGCCCGGACTTTCTCTTCATTAGCCCGAGCCAGTTTTTCTGATTCAGCTTCCTTAACAAGGAATACCGTTTCGTAGACATGCACAACAAAAAGAACACAGACCAGTATTGCAAGCGCATTAACTTTAATCATCTCCCAATCTACCGGTTGCCGGAAGACGAGATACCAGGATACCAGCAACAGGATGCTCACCGGCAGCGTATAAAATGGAACGACCAGTAATAGTGCCAGAATTTTGCGCATGGGCTTCTCAAACCAGTCAAAATAGCTGCGAAGCGTAAAAAGCAATAAACGGTTGCCTTCGTAGACAATTAAGGCAATACCTATCGTGAAAAGATAACTCAGCTTGACTTGCCACAAATTAAATGCAGCATAAGGAACCATACCGGAAAGGAGAGGTATGGCAATGCCAAAGAAGGGAATCAAAACCAATCGAAATGCAATATCATTGACTGCAAAGGTTTTGACTCCAGCCTGCTTCGTCGGCAAAATATCCCGTTTTATTCGGCTGATGTTCAATTTCGTACCATCTTAATTTGAAGCAGAAAAATACCTAAATAACTTCATTTCAGATCTTACTCCCTTCCTTTCATGCAAACGAAATCAAATTGATCATTTAAATATTTAGCATTATGGATCCGAGTTCTATCAATTGGCTGGCTATTCTGGTAGCTGGCGTTTCATCGTTTATCCTAGGGGGTGTCTGGTATTCTCCTGCTCTGTTTGGTAAGGCCTGGATGAAAGAAAATGGCCTTACTGAAGAAAAGGTACGGGCCGGTAACAAATCCAAAATCTTTGGGTGGTCACTGATCCTCTCCTTGATCATGGCTGTCAATCTTGGTATGTTTTTAGCCGATTCTCCAGCTTCCTGTCCTGCAGAATGTGCACAACAGACTGATGTTAGCTGGGGAGCAATAGCAGGATTCCTTGCCGGCATCTGGGTTTTTGCCGGAATTTCCATTGTCGCTTTATTTGAACAGAAATCGCTGCGTTACATCTTGATCAACGGAGGGTTTATGCTGGTCTCACTCCTTTTGATGGGTGCTATCATCGGTCTCTGGCGCTAAGCAATGTTCTCCGTAACGCGCAAACTGCGCCCCCTGATATTATATGGCACAATAACTACATGAAAATGCAGGCTGATTCCTTCGAATCAGCCTCTTACTATTTTGACCCAATTTAAACCTAAATCATGCAATAGAATTCGTAGCGAGGCGCATTTATGCGATAGGAGCAAGGCTTCACTAAGGAGGCATAGCATGGAACGGCGACGAAGTGAAGTGCATGATACTGAAACAGAAATGTGCCGTAGCGGAATATTTTTCAAGCCTATTAAACAGAACAAATTTGAAATTTTTAGCCATCAAAATCCGCAGCAGTGTTCTTCCCCAAACCCACTCTTGCACCTGCCGGAACGCGGGATGCTTTCTGGAAAAAAATCTGAATTCATGAATTGGGCGGTGAACGGATCTGTGCCGAAATAGAATCCATATTAACAGGTTTATCTTCCGGATTCAATGAGTTGGCCAGGCAGGTATTAAAGCAACCAAATGTTCATTCAGAAATAGATTTTTCAGAACGATCTGAAATCATCAAATATTAACGATTAAAATAAATTCGTCATGAAATTCATCATTATTTCGTTGATTGCAATTAGCCAACTATTTTCAGCCAATCACTTACCTGAAAGCAAACCATTCGGACGCACTTTGATCTGCGTGATCATTAATGGCGACGAATATTGCATCCTGGTAGAAAGCAGTTTTCAAGACATGCCTGACCGTCTAAAAATTGATGGAAAGCTGGATTTTAATACCCACATTATGACTTTCTCCAATTTTCCAAAGACATGGAATAATCAATCCATCAGTCTCCTCAAGGAAGGTAGTAATCTAAGCCTGAAAATGGATGACGGCACCAAGAACTGTCAATTGACAACCGGGAAATATACCATTAAAAACAACCAGCTCCTGATACCTTTTAAGGTAGACAAGTAAGTGCAAACCTTCAAACAACTTCCCAATGCCTTCCGTTCTCAAGATGGAAGGCATTGCTATTTCTGAACCCAAACCAAACGATTACCAAAGGGATCCAGGGTGGTAAATTGTCCGGGAATCTCATACATTCCACGAATCACCAAGCGGGGATCCAGTGCCCTGTAACGCGCATAATAATATTCCAAATGACTAACAGCAATGATAATCTCGGGAAATATATTCCCTATAATTCCTTCTTTCCTCTCAGAGAGATATATCTCTAGTTCCGAAAGTTTAAATAAGTAACGTTTACCTTTCTGTCTTTTACCTTTGATCTGCAGGATGAATCGATAAAACTTTTCGGCTTCTTCCAGGTGATTAACCCGGATTTCATACGAGGAAGTATGCATTGGTTATCGTTTTGGCAAATACGGCTAATCCGCCCATTGCTGGGAGGTGACCAAAACGATGACGAATAATAGTATAACGTATCAAAAGCAAAAAAGTAGATTCAGTCAGTTTTTTTTGATGCCCTGTCCGGATTTTCCAACCAAATGACGGGATCATTCAGGTGGACGATTCCGGAAGAAATTACCTTACAGGTTATGCCTCCATGACCACGCATGGCCTGATAGCCCCCGGGGCCCAAATTTTCCTCCATACGGGAACAGGGATGACAGGCACCGGTTCCTTCCAGAATGACTTCGCCGATCCGGAAGCGGCTCTGTATCAGACTTTGCACATTGATCCCGGCGACAACCAGGTTTCTTCGCAATAATGCCGGATCGACCTGATCCACATGCATCAAACGGGCCACAACATCCAGGTGTTCCCATTGGATTAATGTCACCTGTCGCTGCTTGCTACGTCCCTGATAATGATCCCCTACTATACCTTCCGAAATGGTAATCTCTACCTTTTCCACGGAGAGGACCTCTCCCCGGGGTAACGGGCGCGTGCCAATCCAATGCAACCTTCCTTGCCGGGGATAGGAAGCTAATAATTCCTTCATGTTCATATCCAAAGATACTTATCGGGAGAGATTTTTAACTTTATTGCAAGAAGGTATGCAGCACAGGCTTTGGAAGGAATAAGAGCATATAGCCGAATGGCGCTTGTATTGGCTACGATGGGTATGTATCTATCCGTCATTTTATTAAGGAGGGTTTGGAGTGGAGACGATCTGAGCCACGCACTCCGGATCCGGCAAAGATGGTGCCGGCTTGCCTTACGAATCCTAAAGATTTCGGTCCACTGGGAAGGATTTTGGCCTCAGAACCCGGTTATGGTTGAGTGCAACCACCGGTCGATGATGGATCCGGTTATTCTGCTGGCAAGCTATACCTGCATCCCGGTAGGAAAAGCTGAGATTGCCCGGTATCCAATCCTGGGTAAAGCGGCCGAAGCCACCGGGATAATATTTCTTCGTCGAGATGATCCGGATAGCCGCCGACAAACCAGGGAGGCCATAGGCCGGTGGTTTAAGAAGGGATGCTCTATTCTCATCTTCCCGGAGGGAACGACCGGTGGAGGAGAAAAGACCATGCCTTTCCGCAAAGGCTCATTTGAGGTGGCCTACGAACAGAATATCCCCGTCCTCCCCTTGTTTATTGAGTACTTGGATCACGATGTGGCCTGGGAAAGTGGCTCCATGCACCGGCACTTCGTGAATACCTACGGAAAATCTGGCATCCGTGTAAACCTAAGAATTGGTCAGGAAATTCATGTGAAGGATCCGATTCAAACCATGGATCAAGTCAAATCTTGGATGGACGGATTCCCTGCACGGAGCTAGTACACGGCCAAAATCTTCTATCTCCCGATTAAATGACAATGATCCTGCTTACAGGTTGTAATCGGTATCAAATGTCCTTATCTTCAGATGCGGTCAGATCGCTTTACTAAGCGGGGGCGCTTCCTAATGAGGCACGAACCCGGTTTTCCTTATTTGAGCATTGATTGGATTGCACATGAAAAAAATCGTATATCCTCTACGTGCCATCTTCCGCCTGACAGGTTTGTTTGGACTGACTTTCATTTATTTGATATGGATGCTTATCCGGAATGCAATATCCGGCAGTGTGGAGGAGGGCATGCGTTTCCGGAAAGAGGTATGGGCCAAACATATGATGAAAATCGGAGGAATTCGATTGACCCGGGTAGGAACCCCTCCTGAACATGGGCATCTATTTGTTGTCAATCATCGTTCGTCGATAGACCCGTTGATTAATCTGGCTGACGCGCTCCTCTTTCCGGTAGCCAAAGTTGAGTTCGGACGCTGGCCGGTTATTGGTCAAGGTGCATGGGCCACCGGCATTGTATTTGTTGACCGGTCCAGTTTGGCGAGCCGGTCAAAAACCAGAATCGCCATAGCAGAGGCCCTCCGTAAAGGGTACAATGTGTTGATCTATCCGGAAGGAAAAACCAGCAATCAATACCCGACTCAGCTTTTTAAAAAAGGCTCTTTTGAGGTGGCCGCTGAATTTAATTTTCCAGTCCAGCCTGTAGCCCTGGAATTTAAAGATCGCTCCGATAATTGGGATCATACTTGCAATTTTATCCAACATTTCATCCGGCATTTTGGCAAACCGGTCAGTGAGGTTGAGTTGCGTTACGGCCCCGTTCTCCGGTCAGCCCATTACCACATTTTGTTGGAAAAATCGCAATCCTGGATAAATGCCCAGATTGAACTGATGCGCTCCAACTGGGATGGTCCTCGCTGGAAAAATCATCAAAATTCGCAACAAAAAGTGCAAGTATGCCAGGGTAAGTCTTTGATCTGAACTCAAATTCTGCCTCTGAAAACAAATCATTACAATAACCTAACAACAGATCCCGGGTAATATGCAACCAGTTTTGTTCTTTTGGAAAAAAAAGATGCGCCTTGTAACGATTGTTCTTTTGCTGCTGCTATTGCAGGCATGTACTCAAAAAGCTCCGGTCTGGATTATTCAGGCTCCCGCCGGGGAGGCATTTACCCACAAAGAAGTGGCCGGCAAGGCCATTCTTCCGAATGGCCGGATGGTTAAACCTGCCGGTACCTGGCTGGAGACTGCACCCCATCCCTATGGCCTTGTCCTCAGTCCGGACAATCGTTTTGTAGTGACCGCCAATTCAGGTACCAACCCGATTTCCATTACAATCATCAAAGACCCACTTACCGATCACCCGCGGGTCATGCAGATTCCGGAAGGAGCAAATACCGACCGTGGCGTGCTTGCTTCCGTATTTATGGGGCTGGCCATCGATCCGGAATCCAAATATGTGTATGTAGCCGGTGGACAGTCCAATCTGGTCTTCCAATTCGACCTGGAAACGGGGCAAAAAACAGATAATATATCCTGCGTCACCTCCAGTCAAACAGAAGACGGTTACCTGGGCGATTTGACCATCTCCAAGGATGGCACATTGCTTTATGTCGTAGACCAAATCGGGTTTCGCATGGTAATCCTCGACCTCCAGCAAAAGAAGGTTATCGGAGAGGTTTCCGTCGGCCGTTATCCATTTGGCATCTGTTTGTCAACGGATGGCGCAAAAGCGTATGTCGCCAATGTTGGGATGTATCAATACAATCTATTACCCGGGATAGATCCTAATAATGTTGACTCTACGGCCTGGAAATTTCCTGCCTATGAATATTTGAGTGAAGAATCCCTGAAAGGATATTATACCCCGGACAGCATTTGGGTACCTGGATTGGGAGACCCGAATGTTGCCGAATCATTTTCCGTTTTCACGGTGGATGTAAGCAACCCGATGGCACCCATCGTCTCCCAAAAGACAAAGACGGGTAATCGCGTGGGCGCTTTGATTGAGGATATTCCGGCGGTAGGCGGTTCAAGCCCCAACTCCCTGGTCGCGACAAAAGATTACGTGTTTGTCTCTAATGGTAATAATGACAATATTTCCGTGCTCTCGACAAGCAGTGATAACGTTATTAAGTCCATTTATTTAAAACCTGATCCCCGCCTTTCGGCCTTCAGGGGGGTTATTCCTTTTGGCTTGGAATTGTCCCCGGACCAAAGCAGACTTTATGTAGCTGAAAGTGGTATTAATGCCATAGCAGTAATCGATGTTGCAACCCTTGAAGTGTTAGGCCATATACCTACGGCATGGTTCCCCTCCAAATTAAAAGTGACTGCAGATAATAGTCATCTGATCATTGCAAATGCAAAAGGATTTGGTGCCGGCCCTAACGGAGGCACGGATTTCTCTGCGGGCCCGGAAGGAACTTATGTCGGTAATCTGATGAAAGGAAATGTCCAAATGGTAGAAATTCCGGATGCGGCCACCCTTCAGTCCATGAGCGCTGAAGTAATCGAAAATAACTGGTCGTTCGTCAAATCCAGTGACCCCATATTTTCAACTAGAAAAAACAATCCCATCCCCCTCTATCCTGGAGAAAAAAAGTCACCTATCCGGCATATTGTATTCATATCCAAAGAAAACCGCACCTACGATGAAATTTTCGGTCAAATCAAGCAGGCAACGGGTGATCCAACGTTGGCTCGATATGGCGCAGGAGTGAGTTTCACCAATCGTCAGAAAGCAGATACCGTTCGGGATGCTACCGTAATGCCCAACCACCTGCAGTTGGCAAGAACCTACGCATTTGCAGATAATTTCTACGTCGATTCAGACCATTCAGCAGACGGCCATCGTTGGCTCGTCAATACCTATCCCAACGAATGGACCGAAACCTGCACCTCAGCCTCCTACGGAGGAAACCGAAACTTTAAGTCCGGGTCAAAAGCGCCTGGCATCTTTGCAATGAATGGAGCTGCGGGTGCCATCTATCCGGAAGATTACAATGAGGCGGGTTCAATGTGGGACCATCTTTTGCGGAATGAGGTATCCTTTTATAATTTCGGATTTAGCATCATGTTTGAGCCAGGTATTTACAGTCCTGACTTTAAGTACGAAGGCATCCGTCATATCGTCAACTATCCGTTACCGCAAGGCTTGTTCGACCGAACGTGCCGCGACTATCCATCGTATAACATGGCTATTCCGGATCAATTCCGGGTTGATCAATTCAAGAAAGAATTTAACCGGATGTGGGTGGATGGTACGGATACCATGCCTTCTTTTGTCACCTTGATTATTCCTAATGACCATGGTGCCGGAGAACGCCCAGAAGCAGGATATCCTTACCGCGAGAGTTATATGGCGGACAATGATTTAGCTGTAGGTCGTACGGTAGAATTTCTTACCCATTCACCCTACTGGAAAAATATGCTGATCGTTATCACGGAAGATGACAGTCAAAATGGTGTCGATCATGTCGATGCTCATCGGAGTGTCCTGATGCTCATCTCACCATATGTCAAACGATCGTATGCAGGTCATACCCATGTAAGTTTCGGAAGTATTTTTAAAACCTTCTGGAATATATTGGGCTTGCCTTATCTGAATCAATACGACGCCGGGGCTACTGATCTGGCTGATTTTTTCATGGCAGAGCCCGACTTGTCTCCCTACGAAGCCATGCCGGTCGATGTACGCGTTTTTGACCCTCAAAAAGCACTGGATCCATACGACGAACGATTTGACTGGAGAGCTGTCAAAGAATCGCCCGAACTGGATGATATCGATGATTTTCTGGAAGAGGCTAAAGAAGATCCTGCCTGGAGACAAAATCAATGATACCTCAAAATGAAAAAGGCCTTTCCTCAGAAGGCCTTTTTCATTTCAGGTTACGTCCTGTAAATCGGTTAGTATTTCTGAAATCGGATCACTTCATTAGCACTGCCGTGTTGTACTTGAAGAACATAGATTCCGTTAGACAGGTGTGAAACCATTAGTGAATACTGGGTTAATCCCGCTACAGTCACTTGGTGTAACTGTTCCCGCCCGGTCATATCAAAAACCCGGATAAGTGTTGGTTCAGCAGGACCATCCCAACTTATGGACAAAAAATTATTTGTCGGGTTCGGATAAGCTTTCAACTGAATACCCGATTGTAATGCATCCATTTCCACAGAAATGATTTTATGGTAAGTGCTAACACCATCGATGTCGACCTGACGAAGTCGGTAGTAGTTGAGCCCGCTGATAGGGGCTGCATCAATAAAGTGATAACTACGAACTGTATAGGAAGTGCCGGCTCCTTGAAGGCGACCGATCTCTAAAAAATGGATACCATCGGTACTACGCTCTATGGCTACAAAGTCGTTATTGATCTCGGTTGCGGTGCTCCAGGAAAGATTGATATGATTTCCTTCAGGTTCTCCAGAGAAGGACAACAGAGCGATGGGAAGAACTTGATCTATGGTTATGACAACTTGTCCATCTGCTCCGGACCCGGCTTCTCCACTACTTCCAGGTCCAGCTTCGCCGCCGCCACCACCACCGGGTGCAAATCCGTTCTGCCCATTGCCATTATTAGGCGTCCCCCCATTTCCTCCATCACCACCGTCTGCATTAACTCCTGATCCCCCTGCTCCTGCGACCGACGTCCCATTATTTCCTAAATCCCCGGGGCCGGAAATACCACCAGCTTCACCGCCACCGCCACCGCCATTACCCGAAGTAGACCCACCAGCTCCTCCAGAGACAGGGGATCCGTCATTTCCTGCACTCCCTGCTGCAAGTCCGCCAAATCCGGGACCACTGCCCAAAGCGGCACTACCTCCGGCAGCGTAAGTGGAGCCTTCAAAACTTGAAAGTCCACCGGCTGAACCCGGAGCACCACCTTGTCCGACAATAACTGAATAATTTCCTGCCGTCAATGTTAATATTGATCGGGCGTAAGCGCCACCACCACCACCCGTTGCATGCGCTCCAATTCCTCCGGCACCCCCGGCGCCCCATACTTCAACGGTAACCAGAGCCGTATAACCCGTAGGAACGGTATAAGTAAATGAGCCAGCAGTGACATAGGACATATTAATTGGTTGCCCCCAAATCCAAGTAGAAATTGTGAGAGCCAAAGCGATAATAATAAGCTTTTGCATGAAGGGTCGGGTTTGCCGGAAAGTGGTAATCACGACCCGGCGCGACTGCATTTCCCGTGTGTTCAATAATATGGGGTCTCATCTAAAGATCATGAAGATAAACCACAATCCCTGCACACCGCAAGTGTACGCTTAAATTTTAACGCTACGATTTAACATACTATAGCGGGGATAGGTACCCCCCTATAGACGATAATTCATTCTTAAATTGGAGAATCTATTTCTTTTACCTTAGCTACTTGTAGTTAGATTATTGTTTTTGGAAACGGATCACTTCACTTGAAGTAGCCCGAATCGCATGCAACACATACAAGCCCGCGGGCAGATCGCCCACTGGTAACAAATACTCTGATGTTCCTTCATTAATTTGATTTCTCCGCAGCTCTTTACCGCTCAAATCAAAGATTTTTATTTCAGAAGGTGCATTGTTCACTTCCCATTGAAGATGTAATCTTTCCTGAACCGGGTTTGGATAGATAACCAATTCTCCAAATTTAGCGGCGTCGTTCATCTGGATTGAAATGATCTTGTGAACGGTAGAAACACCATCAATGTCGACCTGGCGCAGACGATAATAATTCAAACCATTTACAGGCTTGACGTCAGTAAACTGATAGTGGTTGGTTTCAAAGGAAGTACCATGTCCGCTAACTCTGCCGATTTCATCAAAATGCAAACCATCCACGCTACGTTCAATCGCCATAAAATCGTTATTCACTTCCGTGGCAGTGCTCCATTCCAATTGAATGTTATGATTTTGTGCATAACCATCAAATGACAAGAGAGATATCGGGAGGGCATAATCGATGACCGTCACGACAACCATGCCATCACCACCTATACCGGAATTATTATTATTGCCTGGACCATGTTTTCCACCACCGCCTCCACCAGGAGCGGCGCCGTCGCCGGCCGGAATATTATCAATCCGCTGACTGCCTATACCGCCATCACCGCCAGACGTATTTCCGGCACCACCGGCCCCTGAATATATCCCGGTTGCTGTAGCTCCGTCCATACCATTCCCTTCGGGTCCGGCAGCTTCTCCGCCACCGCCGCCATTATCAGAATATCCTGCACCTCCATTACCTCCTGAAAAGGTAATATCTCCTATGCTGCTTAATGCTGATCCTCCGAGTCCACCGGTAAGGTCAGCAGTTGAACCACCGCCGGCAGCTGCAACAATTAAATCATTAAAGTCGGATGGAGTACCCGCAGATCCGTTCTGACCACCAAGCCCTACCGTCAAATTGTAAGTACCTGCAGTCAAAACCAGCGTAGAGCTGGCATAGGCTCCACCGCCTCCGCCGCCTTTAGCTACCGCGGCATCGGTTCCGCCACCACCGCCGGCACCCCAAACTTCAATTTGAAGCGTGGCTGTATAACCGGTAGGAATGGTGTAGGTATGGCTACCAGGAGTCGCATAAGTGGAGTCTCCGGGTTGAGCCCATAAAAAAGTGGAAAGCATTACAGCACAAGTAAGTAAAAGTATCTTTTGCATAAATAGGACATTCAAGCCCTAAGATAAAGGAAAATAGGCATCCATGCATAAGGATATTTGAATTTTCTCTTATGTATTGAATAAAAGTCTGATCCGATGAAATCATTAGACCCGCAGAATCGGTGACTGTAGCATTTTTGGAGCCGTACAAATTAACCCGATGTGCCCGGATTAAAACAAGCATTTTGGGCTTGCATGCTTAGAAAACATCCAATTCATCCAGTTCAAGCAGCTTAAAAAAGCACATGCTTGCGGCCCGGACATCCTTATCCGCTTCATTAGCCCCTTCAAACTTGTGTCCAAAACATTTCTGAAATAACTGACTGAGGCTAGGCCACTTATAACGACCACCTGGTGCCGGGATCTTGCAAAAATATGTTGATTCCCGCATCAGACAGATCTTCTCGGCAGCCACCAGCGGATTTGGAATATTGGCACGAAAATATTCAGCACCGACGATCATTTCATTGAATTGCATGTTAAAGGCAACCACATATTCCGCTTTCCGAACAACTGCCGCAAAAGCTTTCAAAACATCAGAAATTTCCTCGCCCTGCTCCATCGCCACATCATGATCGACGCCATGCCACTCGGTGGAACTATACGGTATCTCGAATCCCGCCGGCTTGATGAGCTTGCTCGCAGTTTCTATAATATTGGAGTCTTTATCCACCAATTCCCAGGCCAGATGGACCAGCCTCGGCCAATGGTAAGTATCTTCTACGGCTGCTTTCCAATGTGCGGGCATGGATAAGGCGGAGGCGTCAAAAAAGAGATACATGTGATTTCAGATTTGAGATTTGTGATTTAGGATTTAGGGTTTCAGATTTGTGATTTAGGATTTAGGATTTCAGATTTCAGATTTGAGATTTCAGATTTGAGATTTCAGATTTGTGATTTAGGATCTGAGGATTCAGATTGGAGTTCTGTCAAATGGCCGGTAATGAACAAGCCGGTCTAGGGCAAATGATTCCGAATGAATTCAATCTGTTTGCTAAATAAAACATTCATATGATCTTCTACTCCTGCCTGGGAAATAAATGAAGCACTTACCCGTACCAGGTGGTCATCCTGATCGGCCCCGGCCATCCAAACCTGAAGTAAGTTATTTTCTTGTCGCACATGCACGCCCACCCGGTATTCTTCCCACCGTCTTGCCAGTCCTCTCTCCAGATTGTTACACCAGATACTCTCAGGATAATGAAAGTTCCGAACCATAAGATGCGCTTCCTCGTCCTGCTCTTTGGTGGCCCACCCATAAAAGCCGAGGGCACTTACCGGCACCATTTCTCCCGGGTGCAAATGGAGATGGTGCCCATGTTCCGGCACCTGATGATGGCCGATAAAAGCTTTCTCAGGGTCGTTCTCTGTCTCCAGGTCAAGCAATTCAACTTCCAGGTCCGGACGAAGTCCCCGTACCTGAAAGGCATAAAGCGGATAACGGGTCTGCAGGACTGCATCCGATTTCAAATGAAAATCCCGTTTGCGATCAAGGTGCGATTTGGGGATAGAAAGGATGGCACTTCGACGTACCCGGTAACTGAGTGCACTGATCCGAAAACCACTTACCCCGGACAGCGGTATGGCATGCATCGGCCAGCACAAACCGCTGATATTTTGTTCTTCCCAATAGGGACTATTCCAGGGATCACGGGTCAGGATAATCTTCCTCCCATCTTCGGGTAGTTTTTGGATCAATTTTTCAGAATGGGGATGGTAACCAATCAGCATAAGGTGTATAATGTGCCTGGTCACGAAAGTACGAAAGTATAGGTACAAATCCGTACCTTCGTGTCATGGAATGGAAAGCTTCCGAAATTGCTGCTCTGGTAAAGGGCACGGTCGAAGGAGATCCCAATGTGATCGTCACAGAGCCAAGTAAGATTGAAGAAAGCAAACCAGGAAGCATCACTTTTCTGGCCAATGCCAAATACGAGCATTACCTGTATGAATCTCAAGCTTCAATCGCATTGGTCTCGAAGGATTTTCTGCCTGAAAAAGCCCTTTCAATGACATTGATCCGGGTGGATCAAGTTTATCCCGCATTACAACAACTGCTTGAGGTCTATCAACAACAACATACGGTCCCGGATGGCGTTGATCCGGGGGCTCACCTCCATCCCGGCGCTGTTCTTGATCCTTCGGTATCCGTTGGGCCCGGCACTATTATCCAGGAAGGGGCTCAAATTGGAGCGCGAACAATCATCCACGGGCAAGTTTTTATTGGCCGCCAGGTCATGATTGGAGAGGACTCGATCATCTATCCCGGAGTCCGGGTCTATCACGACTGCAAAATAGGATCGGGCTGTATCATCCATGCCAATGCGGTGATCGGAAGCGATGGATTCGGTTTTGCACCGGACGGGCAGGGCAAATATCAAAAAATACAGCAGATTGGGAATGTAATTCTGGAAGACCAGGTGGAAATCGGCGCTAATACGGTCATTGATCGGGCCACGATGGGATCAACTCGTATTGCAACAGGATGTAAACTGGATAATCTCATTCAGATCGCGCACAACGTGGAAATCGGTCCTCACACAGTCATTGCCGCTCAAACCGGAATCGCCGGAAGTACCAAGATTGGTGCCTATTGCCAGATTGGCGGGCAGGTGGGCATCGTCGGCCACATCCGTATTGCCGACCGCGTACGTATCCAGGCTCAATCCGGCATTGCTGCTTCCATCGAAGAACCTGGCTCTGCCTGGTATGGATCACCGGCCATACCTTATCGGGACTATCTGAAATCCTATGCCATCTTTCGCAAATTACCGGAATTGTTCAAGCGACTGATCTCTCTTGAAAATGAGTTGCAATCAACCGAGGAATTGAGTGAATAATTTTGCCTATTGTCCGCGTAACTTCATTGCGGCAGTGACCTAAAACCTATTCCCAAGCTCCTTTGGGCAGGGCAATCCCGATAAGATCAAAAGCCAATAATCGCCGGATATCGTCAGGAAGCCTATCTTTGCACACGATTTTATTCAGCCATCGCCTATGACCGCCAAACAATGCACAATTAAAGATTCATTCACCCTTCAGGGAGTTGGATTGCATACAGGTGTTTCAGTGACCATGAAGGTCCAGCCTGCCGCCGTCAATCACGGTGTAAAATTTCAACGCATTGATTTACCGGACCGGCCGGTTGTCCCAGCAGATATCAACATGGTTCAAACCACCCAAAGAGGAACGACCATAGGCAGGGGCGATGCTTCCATTGCCACGGTCGAACACATACTTTCTGCGTTGGCAGGATATCAGGTGGACAACGCGTTAATTGAAATAGATGGACCGGAAGTTCCCATTTTGGATGGCAGCGCTCGCACCTTTTACGCTGAATGTGAAAAAGTAGGCAAAGTTGCCCAGGATGCAGAACGCACCTATTTTGAAATTCAGGAGCCGATCCTGTATACCGATGAACAAAGTGGTGCGGAATACATGGCCTTACCGGCCGACCAACTGGAAATCACCTGTCTCATCGACTTTAATTCTCCTTATCTGGGACAGCAATTCGCGACACTTGCGGATATTGAAGATTACGGAAAACAAATAGCCTCCTGCCGCACTTTTGTCTTTCTCCATGAAATCGAGGGTTTGATCGATCAGGGGCTGATCAAAGGAGGCGACCTGGACAATGCGATTGTCATCGCCGACCGGATCATGACCGACAGCGAATTGGAGCGCGTGGCCAGAAAGCTGGGAAAATCAGTGGTCCACGTCGAAAAGGAAGGTGTCCTGAATACCACCGAACTACAATTCAAAAATGAGCCTGCACGGCATAAGTTATTGGATGTTCTCGGAGATCTTTCCCTGTTGGGCACAGCAATTAAAGGAAAAATCGTCGCCCGGAAGCCCGGTCACGGACCAAATGTGGCTTTCACCCGCGTCCTGAAAAAGAAACTGATAGAACAGCGCAAACTAAAGGGCAAGCCCAATTACGATCCGGATGAAACACCTGTCTACGACATCAATCAAATTCACAATTTTCTACCCCACCGGCATCCTTTCCTCCTGGTGGATAAAATTATCGAATTGAGTCCCCAGCATGTAGTGGGCATTAAGAACATTACTTTCGATCAATGGTTCTTTCCGGGCCATTTCCCCAACAATCCCATCTTTCCCGGTGTTTTACAAATCGAAGCACTGGCTCAAACCGGGGGTATACTGGCATTATCGACGGTCCCTGACCCCGAAAATTGGGATACGCTTTTTATTAAGATTGATAATACCCGGTTTAAGTCCAAAGTTATGCCCGGAGATACGCTTATTTTAAAAATGGAATTGCTTAACCCGATTCGCCGGGGTATTTGCCATATGTACGGCACCGCTTACGTAGGAAATAAAATTGTTTCGGAAGGCGAACTCACTGCACAAATTATCAAAAGAGACGCATGACGGCATTTCACAATATTCATAAAGATGCACGAATCGGCCAAAACGTCACCGTAGACTCGTTTACCACCATCGGAGCCGATGTCGAAATAGGTGATAACTGCTGGATTGGCCCTAATGTCACCATCATGGATGGCGTGCGGCTGGGCGACCATTGCAAAGTGTTTCCCGGAGCTGTCCTGGGTGCCATCCCCCAGGATCTGAAATTTGAAGGAGAACAATCCACGGTTACCGTAGGAAATGGGGTGACGATTCGCGAATATGTGACCTTAAACCGCGGCACCAAAGCCAACTTTCAAACTCACATTGGCGACAACAGCCTGCTGATGGCTTACGTCCATGTAGC
>Ga0116164_10000697_pt1 | contig 27753 bp, 25 predicted proteins | sample AD_UKC109_MetaG_FD_89888 | JGI IMG/M metagenome (GOLD analysis project Ga0116164, IMG submission 89888) | Active sludge microbial communities of municipal wastewater-treating anaerobic digesters from Hong Kong - AD_UKC109_MetaG | ecosystem: Engineered > Bioreactor > Anaerobic > Digestate... | reverse complement strand
GAACAGCCCAGCCCCGGTATGTTGAAGGTTTTGCTGGGAGCCATGAGCGTTATAGTCCGTTTCTCCACATCCGGACTCAGGGCAGCCGTAGGGATATGGTTCTTGTCCCTGTCGAGCACCAGTTCACAGTGGATCTCATCGGAACAGATCACAAGGTCGTGCCGTTCGCAGATCTGCGCCAGTTTCGAGAGTTCGTCGCTGGTAAAGACCCTTCCGGTGGGATTATGGGGGTTGCACAGCAAAAGAAGCCGGGTACTCGGTGTTACGGAGCGTTCAAGGAGGTCAAAATCGATTTCCCAGCCCTCCCCACCTTCCATAAGTGGAACTTTTATGAGTCCCCGCGAAAAATTTCCCGGAGCCGTCAGAAAGGGAGGATAGATCGGTACCATGGTCAGAACCTCATCGCCGGCATTGCCTACGGCGCGGCAGGCCACGTTGATCCCCGTCACCAGACCCGGGAGCCATACGATCCAGTCTCGCTCAATTTTCCATCGGTACTGCGTGGCAAGCCTCTCGATGACCACATCGGTCAGTTCATCGGGAACGAGCGTATAGCCGAATACGCCATGGTCGACATGGGCCCGCAGGGCTTCGATAATTGCCGTTGAAACCCGGAAATCCATGTCCGCCACCCACATGGGAATGACGTCCCTCCCCTTGTACAGATCCCATTTCAGGCTGTTCGTACCGCGCCTGTCGATGAGTTTGTCAAAATCATGTGTCATGCCAAATACCTATTTATAAGATTTGAATGTCTTGTTTTCAGGAAAACAAAATTAACAATGCTTTCCTTTTGTATGTATTTTATTTATTTAAACCTCTCGTCCGCCTTCATATCGTAGACATTGCCCACCTTTTCCGAAAGCCAGCCGATCCTGTCAGTCCTGCGGTCATCGAATTGCGGGATATAGGGTTTGATATCCAGAAGGGGCGTTCCGTCGATGATGTCGACACCTTCGATATACAGTGTCGTACCCTCGACACGGGTGAGGCGTACAACGGACAGGCCGATCGGATTCGGCCGGCGTGGCGCCCGTGTGGCAAAGACCCCCCGCAGGGTATCATCCAGAAACGGCTTGACCCGCAGCAGATGACCCTTCGCCCGGTGAAAATGATAGATCAATATGATGTGTGAAAAACCCTCGACATCGTTCAGACCCTCCGCGTATCGCGGCTCGATCTCGATCGTTCCGGCGATATCACGGGACCCTGCCGACTGAATCGGCATACCTTTCGGCTCCGTGAAGGGGGAGTGAATGATACCTATAGGGGTAAAAGATACCGTGTCCATTATAACTCCTTTCTTGTCGCCGTTATATCAGAGTTTGACAAACCTTCCAACCCCGTCTTAATGATTCACTACCGGTGCATTTTTTCAAACGATCTGGTGTGCCCAGTACGGATGTTACGATAACATGAATACTCATGAAAGATACTCATGGTGTTACAATAGTACAAAAAGTAATATTTTTCTTGTTTAAATCCTCCCGAAGATGATATAGATTGACTTCATACAATCTTACGGAGGTGTTCTATGATCAGGAAAGTATTACTCATTGCATTGGCATTATTGTTATTCTCTGTTCCGGGAGCATATGCCCACTTCGGCATGGTCATTCCATCCGATGATATTATCTCTCAGGGCGAATCCCGGCAGATCTCCCTCAAGGCGATGTTCATTCATCCGTTCGAGATGAAAGGCATGCCTCTCGAAAAACCGGCTAAGTTCGGTGTGATCGCCGGGGAAGAAAAAACCGATCTATCGGGGAATCTCAAAGAGACACAGGTCCTCGGAGAGAAGGCATGGGAAGCGTCCTATACCTTCAAGCGGCCCGGGGTATACACCTTCTACATGGAGCCGCAGCCCTACTGGGAACCGGCTGAAGACTGCTATATCATACACTACACGAAGGTTATTCTCAGTGCCTTCGGTCTCGAAGAAGGATGGGATGTCCCGACGGGAATCAAAACGGAAATCGTTCCCCTTGCCAGGCCCTTCGGGCTGTACGCGGGTAATGTTTTCCAGGGCGTGGTCATGCTCGACGGAAAACCCGTACCGAACTGTCCGGTAGAGGTGGAGTACTTCAACCAGGAAAAGAAGTTCACGGCTCCCGACGATGTGTTTATCACCCAGGTCGTCATGACCGATATCAACGGGGTCTTTACCTATGCCGCCCCCAAAGCCGGATGGTGGGGGTTCGCCGCTCTGAACACAGCGGCGGAGAAAATCAAGGATAAGGATGTGGAGATCGGCGCCGTCCTCTGGGTAAACTTCCATAACATGGAGTAACACATGCACATCTCAGAAGGAATCTGCTCGCCGCCGGTTCTCGCCGCCGGTATGGTGATCGCGGCAGCCGGCGTGGCGTACGGCTTGAAGAAGATAGACACGGAGAGCATCCCCAAGGTGGGGGTGCTCTCGTCCGCCTTCTTTGTGGCGTCCCTCATTCATATCCCCATTGGTCCTACCAGCGTCCACATGGTCCTCAACGGGCTCATGGGTCTCCTGCTGGGATGGGCGACCTTCCCGGCTATTATGATCGCCCTCTTGCTGCAGGGAGTCCTGTTTCAGTATGGGGGGCTGACCTCCTTGGGAGTCAATACCGTCAACATGGCTCTCCCCGCTGTCATCTGCTATTACCTCTTCAGGGGGATGATCAGGGGCGAGAATATCAAGAAAATAGCCTTCGCGGGATTTGCCTGCGGCTTTATCTCGATAACGCTCAGCATCGCTGCCGTGGCGCTTACTCTCCTGCTCACCCAGAAGGGATTTCTCGTCACCGTCCATGTGGTGGTGTTGGCTCACATCCCGGTCATGATTATCGAGGGGATCATCACTGCATTTGTGCTGGTGTTTCTCAAAAAGGTCAAACCCGAAATCATAGAGGTGGGTACATGAATACAAAACACTTGTTGAAGCCCTGTCTGGGGATCTTTCTATTCTTTCTGGCCACGGTCATGGTGAGCGGTCCCGCACAGGCACATAAGATCATGGTCTTTGCCTATCAGGAGGAAGGCACGGTGTATGCCGAAGGATACTTCGCCGACGGAAAGAAGACACAGGATTCGCTGGTAGAGGTGTTCGGTCAGGACGGCAGCAAACTGCTGGAAGGAAAGACAGACCGGAACGGCCTTTTCTCCTTCCCCGTGCCCGATGTCCCGGAGATCAAGATAGTCCTGACCGGCTCCATGGGGCACCGCGCGGAGTGTACCCTTAAAAATGAAGGCGGTGGAGGCAGCGCCAAAACAGGCACCGTAAAGGAAGATAGTCCCGCAACGCTCCCGCAGGACGGAAAAGCCGTCGTGGGCGTAGGTGAGGACCGTATCAGAGCCATCGTCTCGGAAGAACTGGACAAAAAGATCGGGCCGCTGATCCGCGAGGTGGCGCTGTTGCAGCAGAAAAAGATTTCGTTGACAGAGATTATCGGCGGAATCGGTTATATTGCGGGTATTATGGGCCTTCTCATGTACTTCAAGACGCGCCGCAAAGGTGATACCAACTGATGGATATCGATCAGGCATACGCGGACAGTTCTCCCCTATACGTTCTGGATCCGCGTACCAGACTGCTGGGTGTGGTCACATTTTCCATGGTGGTCGCTCTCCTCCAGGCCACGCATGCCCTGTTATACTCGCTCGGCCTGTCGCTGGTCTTCGTCATAATCTCACGGATTCCTTTCACGATCCTTCTCCGGCGGATGTTCCTCTTCAATCTCTTTCTCTTATTTCTCTGGCTCCTTGTTCCCTGGGGCATCCCCGGAGAGGAGATCCTGACCATAGGACCCCTGATCGTAAGCAGTGAGGGAATCGACTACATGGTGGCTCTAACCCTCCGGTCTAATGCCATCATGCTCGCCCTCATCGCCTTCATGGCATCCACCACCATCACCTCAATGGCCCATGCCATGACCGCCCTCAAGGTACCCGACAAGATCACCTATCTGTTCTTCCTCACCTACCGCTACATCGGCGACATCTACAACGAATATACCCGGCTGGTGAACGCCATGCGGGTGCGGTGTTTCAAACCCGCATCGACCCTCCACACCTACCGGAGCTATGCCTACCTGGTGGGGGTGCTGCTGGTGAACAGCTTTGAGCGGGCCCAGCGGATACGGGCGGCCATGCTCTGCCGTGGATTCAACGGCAGATTCCCGCGCATCGAAGAAAAAAACTTTTCACGGCTGGATATTCTCTCCTTGATTGTGCTATGTGTGGTCCTTGCGGGGATCATATATGTCAATGGATGAGAATATTATAGAGATAGCCGATGTAACCTATGCGTATCCCGAACGCCCTGCCGTCCTGGCCGGTGTGGACCTTGTGGTGAAACGAGGAGAGAGGGTCGGGATCATCGGCCCCAACGGTTCGGGGAAGACCACCCTGTTTCATCTGATCATGGGTCTTGCCAAGCCGCAATCCGGCACCATCACCGTCTTCGGCCGTGCCGCACGGACGGAAGACGATTTCTTCGAAGTGCGGCGTAAGATAGGCTTCTTCTTCCAGAACTCAGAGGATCAGCTGTTCTGTCCTACCGTGAAAGAGGACGTGGCGTTCGGACCGCTCAATCTGGGCAAGAACGCGGCCGAAGCCAAGGCGATCGTTCGCAGAACCCTCGAGACTCTGGGGATCCTCGACTTTGAGAACCGGGTAAGCCATAAGCTGTCCCACGGTGAGAAAAAGATGGTTGCCCTGGCAAGCGTCCTGGCCATGGACCCGGAGGTGCTGATCCTCGATGAACCCACCGCGGGACTCGACAACGAGACAAAGGATCGCCTCATGGAGATTCTGTCCGGATTCGACCTGACCCTCATCATTACCTCACACGAGATGAACTTCATGTCGAGTACGGCGGACACCTTCTATGCCCTCCAGGACGGGCGCATACACAAGGTCGAACAGATCGTTCCCCACACCCATACGCACGTCCACGTCGGCGGAGAATACTCGCATCGGCACGAGGACGAATACGCATAGAGAAACGATCGGCAATCCTATCCGCAAATTTCATTTCCTGTGTTATTAACCAGCAAACCCCTTGTCAGCAGAGAAACACGATGTCTTCCGGTTTATATCTTAGTTTGATCTTTCCGCCTTCTGTGTTGACCGAAATGAGGTTGTCGAGATGCGTGAAATGCAGTGTGTTCAGTATCAGGACTTTTTCGGATTCCGTTTCCAGTTTTTGCAGGAAATCGCGCGGATCGAAGGAGTCGTTTTCTTTCAGATAAGCGATAATCCTGCGGAACAGCTTCGGAAATATTACGTGTCTGTCGGTAACATCCGGCAATCCGTTCACGCCGAAGTATTTACTGGTCGTGTCGCAGGTCCAGAGACCTTTCTCTGCATTGCGTACCGTTGCCGTCCTCTTGGCAAACAGCTCCCGCAAATCGTAAAACATGCCGTCATAAAATGTCGGGTAGGCCAGACCTTTTGAGAGCAGTTTGTAGTTTACCGACCTTCTCGCAATCTTGTTATTCAGATAGACTTCCATGCCGTCTTCAAAATCCTGCGACCCGTCGAAGAGAAATGCAACGGGCCTGCCGTATTTTTCAACCGTACGCGAGAGGATGTATCCGGGTGCGCCATCATCAGCGGAGCTTACCTTAGATCGGCTTTTGTTCCACACGACATGCCTGATCCCGAGCAGTTTGAACAGGTACTCCATTGCCGCGAGAGCGAATTGCTCTGGCTGGTGTTCCTTTTGGTAGTGTGTTTCGAGGGTGTCGATGGCCTCGATGCGCAGCTGCGCATGGCCTTTCGCGTTTACTTTTACCTTACCCCCCTTCAGCAAATCCCAATTAGCCGGATTGTCGGCCTTGAATCTGATGGAATCCCCGTCAGGTGAGTAACCGACAACGTGAAATGTTCCTTTAATTACCTTGAATGACATGCATTCCTCCTTTCTTGCCACGTAATAATTTTGCTTCATTACATACGTTAAAGAGGACTCGATTCAAGAATATGTTGACGGTTTATTGAAACGTTTGAGAAAAAGGCGAAGATGGAAATGAGGTTGAATGTGAACGTTCGATAGTATCTTTTTAGGCTGACCGGGTCCAGTCTTACGGTCAGCCCCTTAATCACATTGCTCCTCCCAGGTGACGATGTATTCGGTCCGTTCTTCGGGTTTTTCCATCTTCGGTTCAGTGAGAGTCCACCGTCCGGACAGACCCATCTCACGGGCGGTCAGTTCGAAGTGGCACATGGCGATCCCCATGTCGACCCGCTGGAGGTCGGCCAGTTTGAATAGCGACATGTTTCGCTCACCGTAGCCGATCGTGCGTTGCAGATAGAAGTGCCACCGTGTGCCGTCTCTGATTATGCGCCAGGGTTGTTTGTTTGACGCGGATGGCCCCAGACGGACCATTTCGAGGGGGGCTGCAAAGGGGCCGACTGTTTTGGTGGAGAGAGGGTTCTGAAAGGTTTTATCGAAAAAGAGTTCGGTCCACGGAAGCCGGTTGTCCGATCCGGCCCTCCGACGGATGAACGAATCGAACCAGCGGGGTTTGTCGGGGACATATCCGACTGCCGCTGCTGCGGGAAGGACTTCCGACTCTTTGAGGGAGATCTTCTGGGAAAAATTGCTCTTGCTGAAGGTTCCGCCCAGCCAGCAGGTACCAAGATCGATATCGGTCGCTAAGAGGATAATCCGCTCCAGCAGATATCCGTAATCCTCCATATCCTTCTCGCCCCGCTCAACCGCACCGATGATGAAGCCGGTGGCCCCCTTGATGAAACCGTACGTTCCCAGTCCCTTCAAGGCGTTCAGGTCATCATCCGTGACGGATACCAGTTCAAACCGCGCCCGCGATTTGAAGGGGCCTTGCGGCGACACGGCCAGTATCTCGGACAGCCCGTCCCTCAGACCCGGTTCGATCGGCCTGGGATCATAACGGCGGCATGAAGAACGCCGTCGGATAATATCGGGTATTGTATGAGTATAGGTTATCATCGGTTTAATAGGATGCGTACAGGGAGCCCGGATCTGTGTACCGGGCTTCCTGTATTATATGTACTAATCGGCTTTCTCTCCCAAACATACCAGCTTGCCATTCTTTTCGATGAGTTCGTCATCAAAATAGATGGTGGGGTTGTACAGGACCATATCAATATGTACCGTAGAGCGCGCCGGTTGTCCGTAGTAGTACCCGTTGCCCATGGCAATATGCGCGGTTGTCCTTGCTTTCTTCTCTTCTTCGAAATCCCCGTTAAACAGAGAACGGTCGTTCAGGCCGATTCCTATCTCTGCTATATTATCGCTGTCAACAATTTCTTTAATCTGCTTCCTGATTTCCGCGCAGATTTTAGAATCGCCACCCACCACTTCAACAATTTTTCCGCCTTCTATCTTTAATTCTACCGGTACGGCAGGTGTTCCATAGTAACAGATAGGACCATCCACTATCAAGGTACCTTCCGTCGTTCCGATGACCGGTCCCAACGAAACTTCACCGTCTGACCACGCCATGGCATCACCCGGTTTTCTTGCGATTCCGCATTCGATGATGGGTTCCATATCATTCATTTCCATTATCAGATCCGTCCCTGCCGGGGTGGTGATTTTCGCCTTCTTCTTGCCTCTCCATATAGCCTGAAGCTTTTCGGCGTCTTTGTACAGGGCCTCATAATCGGCCAGTGCACCTCCGCGGGTAAAATTGTCGATATCTCTTAGACAGATAGAGCATTCTCTCAATCTCTTTTCATTGATCAGCTCTTTCAGCCTGTTGTTGTAGATAGCCGCCCCCGAAGCCGCGGTCATTCCGATAAAGACATCACAGGCTTCCATGGCCGATTCCAGCGTTTTGGGGAAGATTGTCGCCTTGTCCTTCCCCCTGACCGGCATCATACTGATGTTGTATTCGGCTCCACATTTCAATGCCGCTGCCGCAACGGCATTTGCAATCCTCATATCTGTCTGCGGATCGATAGCTATCAGCACTTCCTCTCCCGGTTTTACGGCCATCAGATTTGAAATTAAATAATCGGCGCGTTCAATACATTCAATGATTCTATTATCCATCGTTCAATCCTTTCTTCCAAGTTACTTGTAAGGGCTCTTCACAGAGCATTCCGTGCGTACCCGTTTTCATTTTTTTCGTATTTCCCGTAGATGCGCCCGTTCTTGTCAGTTTGGTTTTTATGGTTCTAGGCATGTTCATCTTTGATTTTTTATTGCGGTTCCCTGCGAACAGTTGCGGGAGATGCCCTCCCCCACGGTTATCGGCACTATATCATGAAATTCACAATAAAGATATAATCGGAAAAGGGTTATTGCTTTACATCCATGTTGCTATATATTTCATAATAATCGTTGTGCATAGTTGCAGATACCATGTTGAACGGGATTCTTATGGAGAAATATGTTCTTTATGAGTGGTGCGAACTTTGATATCATTGTCTATCAATCACGTCTTAACGGCTCAGCATATCTTCGAAATATGCGGGCGTCTCAGTCGAATCCTCGACGTCCCGTGCCATCAACAGATCGTGTTGCACATCTTCCCCCAGCCTGAAATCTTGGGTCCCCACCTTCACAAAACCCCATTTGCGATAAAAAGCTATCGCCCGTGAATTGCGCTCCCAGACATCCAGCCACAGCACATCGCAACCCGCATGGATAGCTTCGACAAGCCTGCATCAAACGCGTGCCAACACCTTTGCCGATCCAGGGCTTGCGGGCATAGAATCTTCCAATTTCCATTGGGTTCCGACCCCTAATGGCTGCCGGAGCCGGTCCGAGTGCCAGACGGGCATACCCTGCCGTCAAACCGCCCTCCTCAACAATCAAGAATCTGGAGGCAGGATCTGCCAGCTCACATGCCTGTTTTTCCGGGTTAAAGGATTCGGTCAAATAGGCGGCCATATCCTCCCCGCGAAACTGTCATAAAAGGTCTCGGCTCCCATTTCGGCCAGAAGCGTGTTGTCCGAAGCCGTTGCCGGGCGGATATGGAACAGAAAATCATTGTCTTCAATAATGCGCATGTTGGTCATCTACCATCGTAGTGCATGTGCCGTCCGAGTCAGGAGTCAGATTCTTATTTTGACGGTTGTATCGGTTTGCTGTCCATGTCTTCATAGGCTTCCTGTCTGAAACGCGGGGTGCAGATAGCAAGAAAAATCAAATCTTCCCGGCCGATGTTGGCTATCCGCTGTCTGCACGACGGAGGAATACGGACCACATCGCCGGCATGCACCTCATGCGGTGGAAGGCTGCCGATCTCCACACGACCGGTACCTTCGAGGATAACGTACCGCTCCGTTATCCCGACGAGCCGGTGCCATCGCGTGGTTACTCCGGGTTCGACACGCACCCTGGCAATCGAGACCTCCGGATCGTCCGGCGTGTTGGACAGCTCAATGATCGAACACCCTTCGTCGGTGTCGAACTCATCGCCGAGATTCATATATGTGATTGCTTCTTTCATCGCATGCATCTCACTGCAAACGGTTGAGCCTGACTTCGACATGTCATCGCTTCTGTACCGAATCTTTTTCACGAAACACATGATACATATGGGGCCATAAAATGGTTATTTTTTCACATGCATGGTGTGACGTACTTCATAACTATTATTCCTATTTATATGTAGTATTGCAAACAGGATTTTATTCTGCGGCATATCTTCTTGATACCTGTTTTTTGGAAACCGACAAAGGCAAACTATTCGTGAGGATAGGACGCAAAGCCATGGGTCACACAATGCTGATCGCCAGGCTACCGAAGTTGCACCATTCCCTGAACCCTTCACAAAAAGGTCGATGGGATCGTAACAATGTAGTTATCGTGTTGTACCTTGCTTTCTCTTCTTCCTAACAAACCCCTACACATAAGACCCCGTTTTCTTTTCCGGGAAACGGGGTCTTATACCTTTTCATCCCACTCCTCCCGCCTCTGTCGGCTGCAAGAGATGTCGGCACTGTAGTGCATTCAGAAAATCCACTGAAAAAGGAACATCCGATGAAGATCCGTTTACAAATAATTTCCCTTCTCTTTGTACTCATCGTATCTCTTCCGGTTTTAGCCGTCGCGGCACACTATAAGGTTATCCGTGTCGTTGATGGTGACACGATCGTCATAGATTATCAGGGCGCTCCTGAGAAGGTCCGTCTCCTCTGCGTAAATACTCCAGAATCCGTTCACCCGGACAAGAAGCAGAATGTTCCGATGGGTACGACTGCCTCACAATATACAAAGAAACGACTGTCGGGGAAATACGTGGATCTCCAGTTCGAGGGAGCCAGGACGCGGGGGACATATGGAAGGCTTTTGACCTATGTCTTTATCGATGGTGAGAACCTGAACCTCGAACTGGTTAGAGAGGGCTTATCGCCCTATTACACAAAATACGGAATCAGTGAGAAGTATGACAAAGACTTCAAGGAGGCAGAGAGATTCGCGAGGGAACATCACTTGAACATATGGGGTGATGCGGCGTTGACTGCACAGTACCTGAGGCTCAAATCGAAGTGGGGGCTGAAGCAGAGCGTGCCCGATAGAACGACACAGAACTATCAGATTGTGGCGCAATCCGATGCGGGACCGTATGTGGGGAGCGACACCTCAAACAGGTTCCACAGACCATCATGCCACTATGCCGGGAGGATACGGTCCGAACACCGTATCTATTTCGAATCGCGGGCGGACGCACAACGGTATGGCTACATTCCCTGCAGTGTCTGTTGCCCGTGACCGGAGACCACCGAGATCATAAATTTCCTATCCAGCATATAGTCGGTTAGGCAGAACTCTCAGTGATTCGCTTGTAACCTTTTCTTATCGTTTATATCCCTCTTACCGTCAGGGTACCTGTATCTGTGGTATGTCGTTGTACGGTCGATTCAATACACTGATGCGATGGATGATAGGATTTGGTCCGTATCCCCATACCTCCAGCGCATATTGCCCCGGTGGGACATTGTAGAAATAATACATACCGTCACGACCCGTGTATGTGGGTGCGGACCTACCGATGGAGGAAGAAATGAGTGTCAGATGAACATTTACGGCAGGATACGGGCCGTGAGGCCCGACCCTGAAAAGCATTCCGCGCACACCCTGGCAATAAGCGGATGATGGTATTGTCAGAAAAATGACGAGAAGAAAGACTGTCTTCAACACGTTCTTAATCCTCATGTTTTGCATACCAGACCTCCTGAAGACTTTTTCACTTTACGGGTTTCTTTTTCAGAACCACACGATCGTCTATGATGACAAGTTTACGGAGGTTATGATGGGTTTTACGGTATGGCGGTACCCCAAAAGGGTATTTTTTTGTCGACGGGTCTATGGGCACAACATCATACCGTTCGCTGGGATGATCAAAGACAAGTATGGGCCACTCTAGTTCCCCGGTTGCACCGTGATGGACCAGGATGTTTACCTTGAAACTCCCGTCTTCATTCACGGTCCCCGATGGAGGTTGCTCTGAGACAAGGATGGCCTTTGTCTCTATAGGAGATAAATCATCTTCGAGTACGACATATCCTGTCACCTGCCATATCTGACAGCGTTCCCGCACCCTCAGTTCAATGAATCCAAAGACGGTAAGAATGATAAGAAAATATCCAGCAAAGGCTCCTGTCAGTTGGATGTTGAGTCCCTTGAATGGTCCCCTAACAATAGACTTGCCCGCAGGAAGGGTCTTGTAAAGAATATAGGCGGGCAGAATCGGCAGGATCACGGTGACAACTACGTAGATAATGATTTCAGTTATGTTCATCGTATCTACCTCTTCGTTTATCGTTAATTGTCATGAAAATGCTATCGCATCCGGTTCGGTCAGAGATACGGGCAGGGCAACGGCATTCAACCTCTCCTTTCAGGCAACGACCAGACCGTGTGCAGGGAGCAGCGTCCGTAACACATAGGTGCGGTGAAACGCCGCGGCCTGTAAGAAACGGTATAGCGGCATATCCAATGCTTTTTTTGACCATTTTGTTTTTTTCAAGACATCGATTTCTCGATGCCACCTGTCACCCATATACGGCGGTATCCTCTGACTGTCGCCGGTAAAGAACACCCCTTCTTGAACGGCGGTTTTCCACGCATTGATGCGGCCATTCTTCTTTGCCTGCTTAATGAGAATGTGCGTTATCGGCTGTTTGACTTCTTCAAACGTTTTGAATCCCTTGCCAGCGAATTCCGGCCGTGCTTCGGCAATGTTTCTAAAGAATTTGTAAAGGCCCGCGCATCCTTCAAGGAAGGTCCTGGGATTATTTCGGTCTTCGCATCGTTGCCGTGTCTTTTCGTACACAAAACTCCAGACAAGGTAGGGCCTGTCAGGATAGGCTAGCGCCGCACCGTGCCCGAGTGCGCACGACAATTTTTCCGCTCCATATGATATAAGATACTCCAGAGGGGCGCATTCTATTCCATACCTTTTCAGAAACTGAGTCGCTTTCTCTTCCAAATATTTCTCAATTGATGGCTTCAGTACTCCAAGATCGAAGCTGTCATTGACTATCTTGTTTTCACTGTCGCTCACACCGGAAAAACCATAATGGGAGAAGGTGTCGGCGTACACATGGGCGGTGATTCCTGCCACCTCCAGGGCAAAAGGCTGATGCATGTTAGAAAGGTTATGTTCGACCATTTCCCGGGCAATTTCGCTGTCCTTCCGGCACACGAGGCACTCAAGAAACGTATCTCCTTCATTACCGGGCAGGAAATGAAAGGGCACCCATATCTGGCGCTGATCCTCTTCATTGGTATTTTTCAAGTTGGTCGTATGGTGTGCTGTGGCTTCGAAGTCAATCCTCCCTCCGTCGTCGAAGATCACATGACCCTTGTTCCCATTGTCATCGACAAATTGCGAAGCCGTCGCTATGATATGTGCCGCTTCGTGATTGAGTCCCGCTGCCCGGGCCAGTGCAAATATCCCATAATAATGCATATCTATTTTCACAACTTACCTCCTTTTCTTACGGTTTCTTGCTGCATCATCGTCACTGATGCCTTCCGATGGCTTTCCACTTGAGGTATCGAGTGCCCCCTTACCGCCAAAATAGAAACCGGCGATTGAGGCAACGACACCGGTCAGCATGCTTAAGATATTTCCAACCATTTCGCTGGACACGTTCACCTCGGTCTTTACGACAATAAGGTGGAACAAAGAAATGCCGATGATAATAATAAGCGTAAGGGCAATTGTAGCTCTGCGAAATCCCGATATCCCCTTATCATCAGGGTCATCTTTTTGATTTTTGATTCTTTGGTGATCAAGTATCGCGTTTATACTCATAAGGATTAACGGGAACAAGAAGATCACTGTGATGTACCAGATAAGATATCCAGACATGACATCATACCTCCTTCCGTTACATGGTTGTTGAAGGAGATTGTAACCATGAGTAGGAGGTAGGATCGATGGCGTTTCAACCTTTATTATCGATACGAATATATGTTCGAGTTAGCCTGATTTACTGGTTTTGAATTGTCAGTTTCGATGGATAGTGGAGTGATTCAGTGAAGTGTATGTCGTGGTTCGGAAATTCCAAATGGTGATAGATCGCCAAAAGAGTTTCTCCCCCGGCAAAATATGAAGTGTATTTTAGTAGTATGATTTATCGTTAGTCAAGAAAAAACGAGTTATTCTATTGTTTAACTGATTGATATTAGATTGATGAGAGGTATCTTTTCTATCTTGTTCTAGTCTCTCGATGATTCGACGATCGAGGATACATATCGGGCTATAGGAATGCAGGCAGTCAGCCCTGGTGATTCGATACCCAGGAGGTTGATCAGCCGGGGATAACCGAGCCCGCTTTCTTCACGGATGATGAAATCGTGGTATTCCTCACCGGGTGCCTGGAGCTTCGGCCTGATACCGCACATATCGGGGTGCAGTGATTCCTTCTTTACATGGGGGAGGTATCTCGCTATGGCGCTATGGAAGCAATCTTTTAGATCTTCATTGACCACGTAGTCTAGGTTGTTGACATACTCGACATCGGGACCGAAACGGACTCGACCGCCGAGGTCGAGGGTGGCGTGAATACCGAGACCCTCTTTGTTGCCCGGCGGAACGGGATATACCAGATGTTGAAGCTTCGGTGACGGAGATGCGGAGAAATAGTTTCCCTTGCAGTATGCGAGGCGGTATCCGGCCCTGTCTATATCGATTCCGACCAGAGCGGCGATGCTGTCGGCAAACAGTCCCGCGCTGTTGATGAGAATATTTGTCGTGAACCGGTACTCTCCGCCGTTCGTCTCCAGTTCGTAGGTATCGCCGTCAAAATGAACGGCCGTAATCTCGGTGTTAAAGGCAACCACGGTTCCCTGTGATTGAGCGCCGATCAGGAATGAGTTCATCAGGGCGTGGGAGTCGATGATCCCTGTTGACGGAGAAAAGAGGCTCTCCCTGACTCTGATGTACGGTTCGCGGTCAGCGATATCCTCTTTGGTAAGGAAGAAAAGGTCGTTGACATCATTACGGAATGCCTGTTCCTTGATCTTCCAGAGTTCTTCAACTTCATCGTCGGTCACGGCAACAATCAGTTTTCCAATCCTTCTGTGGGATATGCCGTGTTCCCTGCACCATTCGTACAGGTCCCGATTGCCCTCGCGGCAGAAACGGGCCTTGAGAAAATCCGGTGGATAATAGATGCCCGCGTGAATGACTTCACTGTTCCGGCTGCTCGTCTCCTGACCGAAGGTTCCTCGTTTCTCGACCAACAGGACATTGTCATACCGTGCCGACAGTGCTTCCGCTATGGCAAGGCCGATGATACCGGCTCCGATGATCGTTATGTCAAATCGAGCGTCTGTCATCCCTTCAGTCTCCCTGACACAAACCCCGTTCTTCTTATCGAGAAGAGGGATTCGACTTTCAATCCCTCCATGATGCTACCCCCTTGAACGTGAAGGGATAGAACGTCTTTTTGTCGGGATTGTCAAGGAAAAACGAGTTATGAAGAGTCCGAACGGGATTACAGCCATATCTCTATTGAAATAATGGATACGAAATAGAACGGATGCGATCCTCTCATCGCTGACACTCACAGGTATCGCTGCGTCCACTCAAGATCGATAAAACGCCACATGCTGCCGGTGGGATTTTTATCGAGCAGAGAAGAAGGGAGGCGGTGCTGCCGGACATTGTCATAGGAGCGCCGCGCGGCAAATCGGAGCATCGAGGCGGGAATCCCCACGGCGGTGAAACCCGGATGTCCCGTTGCGGGATAGGGTCCGCCATGATGCATCGCCGGACTGACGGCAACGCCGGTGGGCATCTTGTCATTGAGGAGACGGCCCACTTTCTCGATGAGCACCGGCTCTATCCGATCATATAACGGATCATCATGTCCTTCCGTGTGGCTGTAAATACAACCGGTGAGACTGCCTTCCAGCGCTTCGGCAAGCTCCTCCATCTGGGCGTCATCACGGGCGCAGACGATGAGACTGACGGTTCCGTACGCTTCGGTCTGAAGAGCCTTCGGGTTTGCCAGAAAGGCATCACCTGACACACGAAGCAGGGTATTAGCAAAGGCATAGCCGGTACCGTCGAGTTCCTGGCCACCGGTGAGAACCTCGGCACCATGTTGACGAAGCACCCTCAGGGCATTGGCAATATTCCCCGGCCCCTGCGGTCCAAGAAGCGTCCCTGCCGGATTTTCTTCAAAATAACAACTGACTTCGGCGATGAAAGCCTCACTCTGTCCTCCCTTCTGTACGACGACGAGACCCGGATTGGTGCAGAATTGACCCCCACCGAGAGAGCATGATGCATACAGTTCTCCGGCCACCTCGGTCAATCGTTCCTCCAGTGCGCCAGGAAGGATAAAGACGGGGTTGATACTCGACATTTCCAGATAAATAGGCTTGCCCGCTTTGTCTGCGGCGGCCTTCAGGGTCAGACCTGCCGATTTGCTGCCGGTAAATCCCGTAGCCCCGGTAAGCGGATGGGACACCAAGGCGAATCCAACATCCGGCGGTGTTCGATAGAGCAACTGGACCATTCCTCCCGGCAGGCCGCTGACTCGAACTGCATCAAAGGCGGCCTGAGCAAAGAGTTTTGTTGTACCGGGATGTCCCGTGTTGGCCTTTGCGATAACCGGGTTCCCCACCGCTATGGCCGCAGCGAAATCCCCCCCGGCTGCAGAGTTGAACGCAAAGGGGAAATTGTTGGGACCAAACACAATCACGGGACCCCCCAGCGGACCATAGTGGGAACGGATATTTGTTTTCGTATCGATTGTGGCCTGACACCATGATTGATCGCAGGCAGCGGTGGCGGCCTGTCGTAACTGATCGACGGTACGGGGCAATTCGACGGATCTGAGGCGTGGGTCCAGGGGCAAGGCCGTCTCTTGATTGGCCATTTCGATCAGTGTTTCTGCACGGTCTTCGATATTCTGGGCAAATTTTCTGAGAAATCCTGCAATCGTTCCCGGCGAAACGGTGCGAAGCTCCCCAACGGCAGCCCGTGCCGCCATCAGGGCCGATTCGACATCTTCCATCCCCGAAACGGGATAGTGATCCTCCAAAGGCGACTTTATTGCGGGATTGAATGCGGTAAACGAATCAACCGGGTTTTCCGACTGCCGCCATTCACCGGCGATCAATACTGGCTGTAAAGACATACGCTACCTCCCTATCCGATTGTATCGTCGAGGGTCCTGCCCTTACCAGGTCCGGTTGCCCTCTTTATATCCTCGTTATAATCCAGAACATACGTTTCCGCGAATCTGCCACCTATACCGCAAAAAAACCCCCGCTCTCCATTGAAGAAACGGGGGTTGTATCCTAATCACTCCATGGCTTTCTCCTGGCTTACCGGCTATGGGTGAATCATTTATTTCTTAATACTAACGTAACCGTTGTAATGTATTAAGAAAATACACTATAATGAAATTTTGTCAAGGGAAAAAGAGACAAACGAAATAAGATCACTTGTAAGAATTACCGTCTACAATCTCCCGAGAAAGAAGGTGTAATGCAGCAAGGCGGAATTCAAGGTAAGAAAGATATCGAAAAAAGAAAAGGCCCGCCGGTTTCATCCGGCGGACCCGTACGATAACTGCTTAATTAAGCCACGGTTTACCCGCAGGGAAAACGTCTCTCTCGAAGACATCACCCAAAATGATATGTGCCATCGTATACCAGGCCATCAGGGCACAGGCCATCAATTCGTATCCGGCCACCTTCGTCATGGCCGGAAATCCGAAATGGGCAAAATCAAGAAGAATGAACCCTATCAGCAAAAGGGTAAAGGTCATTGCAAGTGCTCCGTTTACGCGCATGGAACCGATCCACATGATCGCCGTATAGCCCGTAAACGCTACGAGGAACCATCCCACATCGGTCGTACTCGACTTGTAGATACCAAAGTGATTCAATAGAAGGATAATAGCCAGGGAAATCCAGAAAGCGCCGTAGGTCGTGAAGGCACTGTATCCGAAATTATTCCCCGTTTTCATTTCCTGCAGTCCGGCGATCATCTGCGCCACCCCCCCGAAAATCAAACCGAGCGCGACAACCGGACCTGCTCCACACCAGCCGACATTGTGAAACTGCAATACGAGCGTCGTCAAACCGAATCCCGCCAGTCCCACGACGGCGGGGTTCCCCAACTTTTGTTCAGACATATAAAAACCCTCCTTATAAGTTTTCACGTCTCATAGCACAAATCAGGATGGTGAGCGACTCAAAAATGTCTCTATAACATAGATTTTATGCAAGATTCCAAGGAATCAGCACCTTGTTCAAGGCCGCTTGCCCCTGCATGTACGAGAGGGTCAGACCATAATTTGTAAAGGGCACTCCGATATTTTCCAGATCCCGAATACGCGCGGACAACTTCTGGGGAGTGATCATACACCCACCGCAGTGAATCACCAGTTTATACTTCTTGAGGTCCTCGTTTTCCTGGAATTCCCGTCCGAAATTGTGTTCTATTCTGACTCCCGGGTTTCGTTTCTTCAGGTAATTAGGGATCTGGACGGTGCCGATGTCCTCACCGATCCGTGAATGGTTGCACGCCTCTACGATCAGGACGGTATCGCCCTCTTCAAAGCTATCCAAGGCCTTCAGCCCCTTTACGAACAGATTCAAACGCCCCCGGCTGATGTAGTTGATCATCACGATTGAAAAGGTCGTCAGGAGGACCTGATCCGGGCACCACAGGGACATCACGTCCATGGCCTGCGAATCCGTTATGACCGCTTTTGGCGGTTTTCCCAATCCGTTTACCAGATCATGGAAACGTTTCTTCTCCCCTTCCCTCTCAAGATCATTGTTACTGCGTGCCTTCCCCAAATTCAGACGGAAAGAGACCGGATAGGCCCAGTGGCGGGTAATATATTCTTCCACCATTGCCTGAGGACGCAGATACCGGCCGGGGGGAGTTTCTTCGTCCATCGGGATGATGAGGATATAGAATTCATTTTCTTCAAGAAACGGCAAAAGGGGCATCTTGTGATTCTTGGATTCAAAGTTATCCAGGATGAACTGCAGCAGGAGTTGCCGGAAATCAATGTCCGTCGCTACAAGGATTATCTTTTTGTAGAACCTGAGCAGCGGCAGTTTCTGTTCAATCGTATCTATCATCTCCTCATCTTCGGATTTGAACAGGTTGTAGATGACCAGGATCTGTTTGTCCAGATCGCGTGCCTGACTCAACAGTTCATTCTCGATGTCAAATATCCTGCTACCCGGATCGATCACCAGCAGAACCAGATCGCACTCTTTCAGGTCGGCAAAGATTTTTTTGCGTTTCTTATCTCCCAGGATACTCCCCTCGTCAGCTCCCGCGGTGTCGAAAAGCTTCACCGGCCCCATGCCGTGGATCTCCTGCAGGGCGATCTTCGTGTCTGCCGTTGTGCCGGGGGTGGGATCGACAATGGATGTCTCCTGTTGAGTCAAGAGATTCATGATAGAACTCTTCCCCGAATTCATTTTACCGAATATACCGATGTGGTCCCGATCAACAAGTATAGCCATAGAGTCTCCTTATATTGTTTCTATATTCATAGATCTTGGTTTTCGTTTCAGTGAATCGCCTCTGGTATCGGCTATAGTCCTCCCTGCCTCGCGGATTGCCTCTTTCGCTCGCTCCAGGGTTATTTGTCTCTTTCCATCGTATATCACATAGTTGGTCCGGTAGAGATCGGGCGTGTAATCCGGCATGATGACATTTGCCCCGGCCATCAGTCCGCGGACGAGCCCCCGCTCGGGGTCCGCGGTTGCAACTGCCGTGGTTACCGGCATGTGAGAGTTTTGTGTCATGATCCTTGCTAGAGCAAGAACGCGCAGCGCCGTGGGTATGTCTCCTGGGGGATTTTCCGACAGAGGGGTATCATGTTGAGGAATAAAGAGCCCGACGGAGGACATATCGGCATCCAGATCCCCGAGCAGCAGTATATCTTCGCAAAGATCCTCACTCGTCTGACCGGGGAGGCCCACGATATTTCCCGAACCAATCTGATATCCGATACTCCGAAGAAATGTTAAGATGCGCACCCTTTCTTCCAGATCTTGACCGGGGTGCAGCTGGCGATACAGGTCTCTGTTTGCCGTCTCGTGCTTCAGGAGATATCGATCAGCCCCTGCTATCCTGAAGGCCCGGTAATCATCGAGAGGGCGTTCACCGAGGCTCAGTGTAACGGCGACGTCACCGCTCTCCTTGATCCTTTCGATGATACGGCAGATCATGGAACGGGTGTAATGGAAATCATCTCCCGACTGGAGAACTATCGTCCTGGTTCCTGCTGAGACAAGCCGCCGGGCACAGTCAACGATCTCCTCTTCCGTCATCCGGTAACGATCCAGTTCCTTGTTGTCCCGTCTCAATCCACAGTAGAGACAGTTCCGACAGCAGTGATTGGAGAATTCAATGATCCCCCGTATGTGCACATCGTCGCCACACCGTTTTTTCCTCACATCATCCGCTATCTGAAGGAGTTCTGTGTCTCCGTCCGGATGGCGCAGAAAGCATAGAATCTCATCTCTCTTCATATGTCGTTATGGTTTCCCGCAGCGATCGTATAAGTGCCTCGCTTTCCTCGGTGGGAATTTGTTCCCACCCCTCCACGACGACACCGAATCGGCCGGTCAGTTCGATCCGCCGGGCAGTAAAGGAGGCGGCGGTTTCCTCATTCCAGCCGGTAAGGTATGACCACCGCCTCCCCATGATCTCGGCAAACCATACACTGGCGCCATAGGTTTCGTGAATACGTTTCGCCATCTGATCGCAATACCGGATTAATTCTTCATTAGAAGTAGAGGTCCCTTTCACCATCTTCGATCCTCTTATAGTATTCAACCAGTTTTGAATAGGCTGCAGGTATCTGTCCCTTGATTTCATCCATTTCTTTACAGATTATCTTTTCTCCCGCCCGTTTCGTCTGTTCGCTCGCGAAGTCGTCAAGCCACTCCCTGAACGTGAGTACCGCGTTCAGCTTGCAGAACTGCGCTTCGCGCCCGCATTTCAAAAGCTGCATGATATGATCACCGGTCCGCCCGCACCGATAACCGGCCGTACAGAAGGAGGTAATGTAGCCGTCTTCCGCAAGCTCTCCTATGACTTCGTCCAGGTTTCTCGTATCACCGAGGATGAACTGCTGCCGCTCCGCCTCCTGTTCATCGTACCGGTCAGAATACGCGCCAATTCCTATCCGTGTAGAGGCATCCGTCTGTGTACATCCGAGAGGGATGACCTCGCGCCTGATTTCAGCCCGTTCCCTGGCGGTAATGATCATTCCCGTATAGGGGACGGCGAGTCTGATAACGGCGACGAGTCTTTTAAAATCTTCATCTGAGATCCTGTACTGCGGTTTGCGGGTGAAGGGGGTTCCCGCAGCCGGTTCGAGACGGGGAAAGGAGATGGTATGGGGCCCCAGTCCGTTAAAGTGCCGTTCAAGATCTCGTGCGTGACAGAGAAGCCCCATCACCTCGAACCGCCAGTCATAGAGGCCGAAGAGCGCTCCGATCGCCACATCATCTACCCCCGCCTCGATCGCCCGGTGCAGTGTGTACAAACGCCACCGGTAGTTCGCCTTAAGCGTTCCGGCAGGGTGAAGTCTCCGGTAGGTATCGTGATGATACGTCTCCTGGAATACCTGATACGTCCCGATTCCCACCTCGCGAAGCATCTCCAGATCGCCGATGGACATCGGTGCGGCATTGATGTTGACCCGTCTGATCTGACCGTAACCGTTTTTCGTCTTCACCGTGACATCGTATATGGCCCGTATCGTATCGGCAATGTAGTGCGCATCCGACAGGGGGTGCTCACCATAGACGGCGATGAGCCGTTTGTGGCCGATTTCGCCGGCAAGGACTCGAGCCTCGTCGCGAACCTCTTCGAGGGTCAGCCTCCTTCTCTTCTCGATACGATTTTCCCGACGAAATCCGCAGTACAGGCAGTTGTTTACGCAGTAATTGCTGCAGTACAGAGGGGCAAACGTCACGATACGGTTGTCGTACACCTTACGCTTAACCTCGCCGGCAGCCTCGAATATCTCGTTCCACAGATCTTTATCCGTAACGTTCAAGAGCGCCGCAGTCTCGTCGGGATCGAGCGTCTCGATAGAGAGGGACTTCCGGATGATTTCCCGTACCCTCTGCGGATCGGGATCTTTATTGCTGCCGATCGTCTCCCATATCTTTTGATCGTCGATGAAATCCTCTCCGTCAATCAGGTAGCGATCGATCTCATCTTCCCTGATAACACCTTCGATCCAGTTCCTTTCGAGCGAGTCATACGCAAAATTTTCGCTCATTATTCAACTCCTTTACTCAGATTCCTTAGCCATCGCCGATTTGACCGTTACGCCCTTGATCATACCGAGCTTGCCGGTCAGGGCTCCGATCTCATTGGTCGAACCGTCCACGGTAAGAGTAATAACGCTCACACTCCGCTCATGGTAGGGGATTCCCATCCGGCCCACGATAATATCGCCATATTCCGTGAGCAGGGCATTGACCTGGGGAGCGTGTTTCTCTCTGTTTTCGATTATGATCCCGATAAAACCTACCCGTTTTTTGTCCATTGTTTTCTCCCAACAAAAAACCCGACCTGCGTACACAGGCCGGGTTATCCGTTCGTTCCCAGCCCTTGAGTTCAGAACAAATCCTCGCCGCAGGCTAAATTTATTATTCTCACTACCGAGCGATTGTCAACACTCATCCATTGTGAGGCACATCCAACCCCCGTTTTGTGTAAGATGTGTGGAGCAATTCGTGCGATTTATGCCCCAGGGGCTCCTTCAAGAAGGTATCGTACGCCTTTTTAACGGAGGGATTTTCATGAGATTGGCGGTTCTCCTGAACGGAACCGTCATCACGGTACAGCGCCGCTCCGCGCAGAGCCCGTATCTGTCTGTTTGTGGGGATGGGCTGACCTCCGCCTCCCACGCACCCTCCGGGACAGGCCATAATTTCGATGAAGTGATAATCCGCTGTTTTATCTCTTACCGCATCCATAATCTTCCGGGCATTTCCCAGACCATGCGCAACGGCGACCTTCACATCACCCAACCCCGGCACGGTAACGGATGCCTCTTTGACTCCATCCAGCCCCCGAACCGGCGTGATATCGAGATTACCCAGGCTCTCGCCGGTAACGACCGCATATGCCGTACGGAGGGCCGCCTCCATGACCCCGCCGGTCGCGCCGAAGATCGTTGCGGCACCGGTATACTCTCCCATGGGGAGATCGGGCTCTTCATCGGGAAGATTCACAAAGTCTATCCCGGCCTCCCGGATCATCCGGCCAAGTTCCCGTGTGGTAAGGACTACATCGACATCCCGGCAACCGCTGTCGTCCATTTCCGGTCGCCTTGCTTCAAATTTCTTTGCCGTGCAGGGCATGATGGAGACGACGACGATATCTTTCGGATCGATACCGGCATACTCGGCATAGTAGGTCTTTGCCATAGAGCCGAACATCTGCTGCGGTGATTTGCAGGTTGAGACGTGATCAAGCAGATCGGGATAAAAATGTTCGCAGAACTTGACCCACCCGGGAGAGCACGAGGTTATCAAGGGAAGTGTTCCTCCCTCATTGACCCGTTTGAGAAGTTCGCTCCCCTCTTCCATAATGGTCAGGTCGGCGGTAAAGTTGGTATCGAAGACCCGATCAAAACCCAGTCTCCGCAGGGCCGTGATCATCTTTCCCGTGACGAGGGAGCCGGCCGGCATGCCGAATTCTTCTCCCAGTGCGGCTCGGATGGCCGGAGCTTCTTGGACCACGACGTGCTTCGTGGGATCGTTCAGCGCCTCCCAGACTTCTCCGACCTGGTCTCTTTCATAGAGGGCGCCCACCGGACACACGAGGATGCACTGGCCGCAATTTGTGCAGTTGGTTTCACCGAGGGGGAGGTTAAAGGTCGGAACCACGCGCGCATCACTCCCTCTCCAAGCTGGAGTTAGCACGGAAACCGTTTGGATCTGCTCACAGACCGTTACACACCGCTGGCAGAGGATACATTTCCTCATATCACGGATAACTGACGGGCTAGATATATCAATCGCCTTTTCCTTTGAGGGATAATCGGCTTCGAAACGAACCTCTCTCACGCCGACCTGCTCGGCCACTGCTTGAAGTTCACACCCTCCGCTCCTGACACAGGTCGTACACTCAGGGGGATGACTTGCGAGGAGTAGTTCAACAACCATTTTGCGGGCCGTACGGACCCGGTCAGTATTGGTATGAATGACCATCCCTTCGCTAATGGGAAATACACATGAGGCAACCAGGTTTCTTTGTCCCTCAACCTCCGTCACACAAACCCGACAGGCACCGGGGGTATGCTCAATCTCCGGCAGTGCACATAAGGTCGGTATCTTGATGCCCGCTTTTCGCGCCGCCTCCAAGACGGTGCTTCCTTCTTCGATCTCTATCGTTCTGTTGTCTATCGTTACCGTTACCAAAGCCATACTCACACACTCCTTTAGTTCTGCAGAATCGTTTCAAGTTCCTGTTTTTAACTGCCTCCCCTGTAAGGAAAGGCAATGGCTTTCCTCGATACAATTACCCCGCGGCTTTCATATGTTATTTGTTACTTAATATCAACAGTAAAGAGTGCTTTTTTTCGTGTCCGATCTAATTTTTTGTTACTCTGGTGATCCCGGTGAACAGATGAGGTCCTTTTGACCGATAATACCTCAATCGACACTTGGCTACACTCATGCAAAGGAACATTAAAAGTATCAATCAACTCTTTCGAGAACGGACCGGCCTCTTTTCAAACCATTAGATTGCTTCGAATGCTTATTCACCCGCAAACAAACCCCCTTCTATTCTCCGACCAACCCTCACTTAATTCTATAATTTCATTTTTCACCCAGAGAGGTGTCATATCTTTCTCTTCCTCATGGGTATTTTTCCATGGAAAAACATTGCCTTTACAGTATCAAACATGTATATGTGAAAGAAGATATGAATAAGGACAAAAAATGATCCGGATCTAGCTGAAGACCAGGTGGAGCCTTCCGAATAGGAACCCCAGACCGTTCGGAATAACGTGGGAGAACCCCACAGGCCCCACCCGGTGGTGATAAAGATTACATAATCCCATCAGAACAGTGATACCGAAACGTTTTACCCCCAGTACTACTATCCAATGGAAGAGAAACAACCGCCTTTTTCAGTAGAAAATTATGTGGTAACACCGAGAACGGAAAATCATATAATATCGTTCATAGAAACCGAAAGTGACTGGCAGTGTTGTTAATTTGACATTATGTCATTTTTGACATAATGTCAACAAAAAGAATTATTCCATTAATCTCCCCCGGACGGATAGAACGGTTCCTCATGGTCTCTATTCCGATCTTGTTGACAGACAAGATCATAGAAATGGATAACAGGCTAGCCCTATTCTGAACCGGATATTCCCTATGATCAAAAAGTTAATACAGAAAGGATGAAAAGGGGGAAAAGTTAAGGTTGGCTATAATTTTTAACCAACAAACCGCGAGCGTTCACGGCTATAAAGAAAAATGCTATTATTCGCACATTGACCAGTTTAGTCTCCGGAGTCGAAATTATTTGCATGTTTCTCAACCGAACGGTTTTCGCCCTTGCCCTCAATTGACGATGAGAGTATCTGACCAGTTTTCTGCAAAAAGGTCCCCATTGCACTTTCCAGCTGATCAAATTGTTTGAGGAGCATCGTAGCTCCGGTTGTTAAATACATACCCCTTCCCTTGGAGCGCTCCACAAGTTTCATTCCCATCCGTTCTTCGGACGCCTTCAACCGTCCCCAGGCTGCCCGGTATGACATGTTCAGTTTCTTTGCCGCTGCATTCAGACTGTGGGTTTCATCAATAGCCTTGAACAGTTCGTAACGACCAGTACCGAACAATACCTTTCCGTCTTGTTCAAACCAAATTTTATGCCGTATTCTCATTACGATACCCGATGGAACTTTCTTAGTTTTATGAGAGTATAAGAAAAACAGCCGTATGAGTCAATGGAATAATAGTCAAAGCTTTATGAGTCAATGGAATAATAGCAGCAACATGAAATAGAACGAACCGATAAACCACCTTCAGACTACGATTCTTTATTGTATTTTCACATGTATATGAAGGTGAAAAATATCTATCCCCGGCATGTATCTTCAGCAGTATAAACCCCTTGACACAATAGCATTATGAGGTTAGCATACGCCATATAGTTTAGTTATATTGAGCACATCGTATGTGGATTTGATCAGATGTAACCAGAGGTGAATTACAGTATGAGCATTTAAGCCCTGTTTCTCGAAACGAGAGAGGGCTTTTATATTCTCCATATATGGTTATTAACAGTTCACGATTAAATTCGTCACCGCAATCTTTGACTATCTTCCTCGATAACCAGTATTTCTTTGAACGTAAGACGATAACTACGGTAAACCAAAATCGGACACTGTGTAGTAAAAACAGGTAAACGGGCAATAAAGGGAGGACAATCCGGAATGAAACTGCAGGCAAAATTACTAATCCTGTATGCCATCAGTACGGTCGTTATCCTGATTATTTTCGGGGAAATCCTCTATTCCAGACTGTGGGAAAAAAACCTGCGTACGGTTCAGAAAGATATCATAACTGATCTTTATCAAACCGACAGGTATGTGAACACATTCTTTACAGAGGTGGAAAACGACATCAACGCCCTGGTGGCAAACGAAGTGATCCGTTCACGCGACGATCATGATTTCACCAACTTCCTCACCGCCGACGGGACGCTCTTTGAATATCACATCGGAAAGCGCGAGCAAAAAGTAATCGATATCCTCTACACCTTTTGCGTTACGCATCCCTACGTCAACACGGCATACATGGGAAGAGAAAATGGCAGTTTCATTCGATCTCACAAGAAAAAACGCCCTCCCCGCTATGATCCGAGGGAACGTCCATGGTATATTCTTGCAAAAAAAAATCCGGACAGAATTGTTACTATCGATGCATACAGGGCGATATCGACTCCCGATGTCAAGATCGGCCTTTCAAAGGCCCTTGTCGATGAACAGGGTCTCTTTTACGGAGCCGTGGGCCTTGACGTGACCCTGGAGCAATTGACAACCTATGTTACAACGTTTAAGACCAACCCCCCGGGAAAGGTACTCCTCATAGACGGCAAAGGCCTGATTCTTGCCGATCTGGACAATGACATGCTGTTTAAGAATATACGGGAGTATTCTTCGGACCTTTCGCGAATATTCGCAAAATCCAAACCGGAGATCGCATCCGTAACTATTCAAAATAAGAGACACTACGCCTTATGTATCGACTCGACCGAGCACAACTGGAAGATCGCTACTCTCATCCCTTCGGAAAACATTGAAAAGCGCGTCACCGATCAGATTGCATTGGCAATCTCGGGGTTATCAATCGGTATTGTGCTGCTCAGCATTCTCACCTTAATCGGTCTCGACATATATGTCGTAAGACCGTTAATAAAGTTCACCAAAGAAACGGACTCCATTATCGAGACATCGGATCTCGATCACCGTATCGATATCCATTCTCACGACGAGATCGGATCGCTGGCACGCTCGTACAACCGGATGTTGGATACCATCAGTCAAACGGAAGAAGCTTTGAGCAGTTCGGAGAAAAAGTACCGTGATATCTTTGAAAACGCCCCCATGGGCATTTACCAAACCACTCCCGAGGGGAGGTTTCGGAGCGTAAATCCCGCCTTTGCAACATTGTTCGGATATGAGACCCCGGAAGCATTGATTGAAAGTAATCACGATATCCAAAAAGATTTTTATGTTCATCCCGAGGAACGAGATAAAATTCAGAAACTGTTCGTTGAGCAGGGTGTTGTTACCGGGTTTGAGGCGGAATTCAGACGCCTTGACGGATCACAATTATGGCTGTCCGTCACCGGAAAGGCTGTTCACGATGACAACGGCCGTCTTCTCTATTATGAAGGGATGGTTGAGGATATTACGGATCGCCAAAAGGCAGAACGGGAGTTAGCGGTATATCATGAGCACCTCGAGGAGTTAGTCGCGGATCGGACGGCGGAGCTAGAGGTAGCGAAGGAGAACGCCGAAGCGGCGGACCGGTTGAAGTCGGCGTTTTTGGCGACCATGTCCCACGAGCTGCGGACCCCCCTGAACTCGATCATCGGTTTCACAGGGATCATTCTGCAGGAGATGGTCGGTCCCCTGAACGAAGAGCAGAAGAAGCAGCTGGGCATGGTTCGCGGCAGTGCGCGGCACCTCCTTTCGCTGATCAACGACGTCCTCGACATATCGAAGATCGAAGCGGGCCAGTTGCAGATCGTATCGGAACCCTTCGATCTGAGCGAG
>Ga0116164_10000696_pt1 | contig 27831 bp, 19 predicted proteins | sample AD_UKC109_MetaG_FD_89888 | JGI IMG/M metagenome (GOLD analysis project Ga0116164, IMG submission 89888) | Active sludge microbial communities of municipal wastewater-treating anaerobic digesters from Hong Kong - AD_UKC109_MetaG | ecosystem: Engineered > Bioreactor > Anaerobic > Digestate... | reverse complement strand
CGGGGACGATCTCCCTGGCGTTGGCCCGGCGCAGCCGCGCGGTGGTGAGCGTCGACATCTCGCCGGCCGTGTTGCGCAACCTGGCGCGCAACCGCGATCGTCTCGGCGAACATTTCCAACAGCCGCTGTCGCTCGCGCCGGTGCGGGGCGACATCGAACGGCTGCCCTTCGCCGACGGCGCTTTCGCCGCCGCGACCAACGAGGGCGTCATCGAACATTGGTTGGAGCGCGACGCGCGCGTGGCCGTGCTGCGCGAAATGGCCCGCGTCGTGCGCCCGGGCGGCGTCGTGGCCGTCTACGTGCCCAACGGCCGGCATCCGCTGGTGCGCTGGTGGTATTGGACAAAGTACCCGGGGTTCGTCACCAGCGCCTCGGTGCCCTGGCACCGCTACGGCTGGCGCGAATTGGCCGACGATCTGCGCGCCGCCGGTCTCGTCGAGGTGACCGCCGACGGACTCTCGCCCTACTCCACCCTCGCCGTCTGGCCCAACTGGTGGCTCCTGCGCGCGCTGGCCGCCGGGCTGCGCCGCCTGCTGCCCGAGCCGCAATGGCTGCGCCGCCGCTGGGGTTTCAACCTCGTCGCCGTGGGTAAAAAGCCGTAAGTCCAATAATCGAAAAAGTCGGGTGGCACTGATTCACCGAACGAAGTGAGGTGTATCAGTGTTTTTGTTATCCACTGTTATGCTCACTCATTTCATTCGCTCGCAAAACAGTGCCACCCGCTGCAATGGTTGCGTCACAGTGGGCAAAAAGTCGAACTGATTTTCCTTGCGAATCACAACTCGGATTTTGTCATGCCCGCACAGGCGGGCATCCAGGACCGGCCGATACTCTTCCTGACCTTTTTCCAAAAGGTATACGAGCGGATGGCTCAGGGTATGGCTTATTTACTTACGAATCACAGCGGCGAGCCGACCAAGCAGCCCGCCTCGCAGGTTTGCAGTTCGTCGATGCAGGCAATCATCACGTCGAAGTCGCAGTCGTCCAGCGGCTCGACGCAGGTGCGGAATGCAAGGTCGCAGTCGTGGTTGCACTGCCAATAGTCGACCATGCCGGCCAGTTCCGGATACGCCTCGGCGCAGGCCAGCGCGCCGGTGAACATTTCGGCGAAGCAGCCGTACAGGCAATGGTAGAAAACGCACTGGTCCTCTTCCTCGTCGCAGACGGCCCGGCAGTCGTAGAAGGGCGGCTTCAGATCGTCGAGACACTGCTGCGCGCCCGCGCCCGTGCCCAGGGAGTCGTCGTCATCGGCGGCATCGTCGTCGGCCGCGTCGTTGTCGTCGTCATCGTCGCAATCGCAATCGTCGTTGTCGTCGTCATCGTCGTTATCGCAGGAAAGCAAAAACGCGCCCAAGGTGAAAAACGCCATCGTCAATAAAATCAACCAAGGTTTCATCGTCACACCTCTCGTAATGGTTGCACCGAATGAAAAACTATTTATCGGTATGCTAACACACCTTCATGAGGGATTTCTCAAGGATTCGCCACGGGGAAAATTCCATACACCGCCGCATCTTCCGCCTCATAAAACGCATGCACGCGCCCGGCGTCGTCGATAAAGCCGGTCGGGCTGATACCGGCGACGCCGCCCCAATCGAGTCTGTCGCGCCGCCACGTCCCCTCCCGGCGCACGGCGTGCCATAAATCGAAATCAACGATATCCACATAAATCACATGGGGAAGACCGGCGGAATCGAAAAATATTTGCGACAAATAACCCCCATCGTCGATGGTCTCGCTCACCCACTCGCCGGAGGAATTGGTGACATAATGCAAATCATAATCGTAATAGGTGAGGTGCACGGCGCCGGTCTCGTCGGTAATGATGTCGCCGGCAGAGTGAGCCTCATCGTTCAAGACAGTGGACGTCCACTCGCCGGACGCATTCGTAACGTAGAGCAGATCGTCGGTGCTTTCGTCCCGGGCCAGCATATGCACCGCCGCATCATCAACGGCGATCGCGAGGTAGGTGCCCAAATTGACGTTATCGGCCGTTACCGGTTCGACAAGCCAGTCGCCGCCGGCGTTGGTGGCGTGATATAGCGGGTCGTTATTGTCGTAGAAGGCGATATGGGCATGGCCGTCGCTATCGAGCGCCAGATCGACATAGACGGACACACTGATTAACGGAGTCGGTACGGTTTCGCTCTGCCAGCCGTCGCCGGTATCGGCGGCGAAAAAAAGCTGGTTTTGATAGGAGTAGGCCACCGAAGCCAGACCATCCGCGTTGACGGCCAAGGCGATGTTGCTGCACCAACGATTTTCCTGCACCACCACCGACTGCCACTCGCCGAAACGATTGTTGGCGTAGATGATGTCGTCATCGTCGCTGCTGTTCGCCCTTTCCTTGCTTTGGTAGACCACGTGGATTACGCCCAGGGCGTCACGAACCATGTTGGTATTGGTGACGCCGGGAGCCTCGTCGACAATCACGCTGTTCCACGAACCTGAGATATTGTCCGTAAGAGCAATATCACCATTGGAATTGCCGTGGCTGATCAAAACATAGTTTTCGTCGTCCAGGGTCAGGCTAAGCCCCTGGACGCCGTATTCCGACAGATACACCGGAAATGCCTGGCCTTCAATGTTGAGGGCGATGTAGTCTAAATAACCGTACAGGCCCAAGTTGTACCGGCTCCCGGTGGCCAGGTATGCATTCCCGCTGTCGTCCAGAACCATGGACGCGCTGTAAACAGAGCCCGGTTCGTTGACGCGATGAATTCTCCATAAACCGTCACGGTTGTTCGCCAACAAACCCGTAACCGTTTCGTGATAGATCCCGCTGACATAACCCAACACAACAGCTCCGTCCGGCGCCAACGCCATCGATATATCGCGTCCCATGCTGAACGGATCGACCACGCCGATATCCCATGAACCGGCGCGGCCGCAGGCCGCCTTCAGGCGGCCGAGGGTAATGTCGCTGTAGGCGATCCACACGTCGCCGTCCGCCGCGACCGCCAGCGAGCAATATCGTCCCACATCGCCGGCGGCGTCGACCGACTCGGCGACCCAGGTTCCGCCGGCGTTGGTTGCATAACGCAGATCACCGCCGGGCAGGCGGTAATAACACAGATGCGCGGCCCCGACCGCGTCGATGGTCAGGTCCAACTGGTCAAACATCGGAAAGCCATTGGTGTCCGACCACCAGCCGGCGTCCTCGACGATCTGGGTCGTCCAGCCATCTTTCGTTTTGACGGCGTAGGTCACCGCGTGCGTAGTGGCGTCGTAAAACGCCAAATGCGGCAGGCCTTCGCCGTCGAGAACCATTTCCTGATCGAGGGCGATGGGGGCGACGACTTCGGGATCGGCGTCGTCATCGACATCGAAAACGATCAGTTTCCGGCCGCGTCGGACGGAAACCAGCGTGTGTCCGTCCGGCGTAACCACTACGGACGAACCGCGATCGCCCGGTTTTCCGCCGGCAAGATCCTGAATGGAAAGCGGAGCGATAAACTCGAAGTCGTCGTCATCATCGTCGTCGTCACCGGCCGGTTCCGTACAGAACTGCTGACGGCAGATCCATTGACAATTGAACGCCCAATTCGAGCAGGAGGATTCATCGTCGTGGCAGGAGCACACGCACTCGACGTACGCGTCGGCGTCGGCGCAACCATCGGCAAAATGATTCAGGCACAGGTCGACGTTATGCCAGGACGTGTACCAATTGTCGCACTCGTTCACGGCGAAATCGCACAACGTTGTCAACTCGCACTGATCGTCGTCGTCATCGATAGGCGTTGTATCGTCGTCGTCGTCATCGAGCGTATCGTCGTCGGTCGTATCGTCGTCGGGCGTGTCATCGTCGGGGGGATTCACATCGTCATCGGCGACTGGGTTGTCGTCGTCCGCCGCGTCATCATCGGGAGATGCGGCATCGTTATCGTCGTCGTCTCCGCTGTCGCAGGCCAAACCGACGGCCAATATCAACATCAACAAGCCATACAGGACATTCCGACTCATCATCGCCTCCAATGTCTGTACGATATATATCAAATAATATTTGCTTGTCTCTGTCAAGGATATGATCGCATCGCCGGTGAGATAATCGTGCCTTGTTCGCTCCGATGGGCGAACGGAATTCGTGACGGAGCCTGTCGATGTAAAATGCCGATGCGGGGACGATATTTACCGCAACGCGTTTCCGCCTACTCCGTCGCGACCTGTAGGTAGCGCACGTTGCCGTCGATGGTCAGCGAGACCGCGCCGTCGACGGCGGCGGAGTCGAGCTGGTCGCCGAACTGATCGTAGAGCGTCCAGTTGCCCGTCGCGCCGGGCGGCAGCGGAATCTCCACCGTCGCTTGCTGGCCGAGGTTGAGCCCGAAGCGCCACGCGGTGATCGTCCAGAGGCCGTCGTCGTCGACGAAGGCCAGCGCGTAATTGTCGTCCGCCGCGTCCCATTCGAGAGCGACGCCCAGGTCGCCCGCATAGCGCGACGCGCCGACCAGTTCGCTGAGCGCGACCAGCGCGTTGTACGCCGGTTTCGGGTCGGGATCGGTCACGCCGTCGGGCAGCTCGTAGAGGCCGAAGTAGTCCTCGGTGGGGATCGTCGAGCCCGGCTCCTCGTCGTAGAAAGTATACCAATAATAACCCGCGACGCCGGCCGCCGCCGACAGCAGCGCGCCACGCGCGTAGTACGCCGCCTGCCGGTCGTTGCCGATCAGCAGACTCGGCCAGCCCATCTCGGTGAGGTGGATCGCCTTGTCGCGGCAGCCCAGTTCCTCGAGCATGCCGCGCACGTCGTCGATGGTCGTGCGCAGGTCGGGGTAGCGGTACAGGCCGAGAATGTCCAGCGACAGTTCGGGCCCCGGCTGCTGCAGGAAGGTGTACGGGTGGATCGCGACGCCGTCGATGAAGTCGCACAGGTCGGGATGCTCCTCGCCGGTGCGCGCCAGGAAATTCCAGACGCCGCGCGGATCCAGCAGGTGCTCGGTGTCCAGCGAGCTCATGCCGCCGAACATCACCTCGGCGGTCGGATCGTTCTCGTGAATGGCCTCGTACGCGGCCTCCAACAGCAGGCCGTAGTGCTCCGGATTGGGACCGCCGCTCCAGAAGCGCTCGGTGTTTTGCTCGTTCCAGATTTCGTAGAGATCCAGGTCGTCGGCGTAGCGTGCGGCGACGGTGCCGGCGAAATCGGCGAATTTCGCGGGATCGATCTCGTTGGGGCTGCCGCCGGGCGCGGCCCAGCCGACGGAGTGCGTGACCATGGCCAACGGATTGAGTCCGGCCTCGCTGATCAGGCCGACCATCACATCGTACCCGTCGAAGGTCCACACGTCGTCTTGCGGTTCGATGTTGTTCCAGTAGAAGCCGCGCCGCACGTTGGTGATGCCCGCGGCGACCTCCTGTTGAATTTCGAACTCGCGCTCGCGGCGGTACGCCGCGCCGGTGGACATGTGGCTGGCGATGGACAGAATGTCGCCGACCGCCTTGCCCGTGGGCGTCATATCGTCGTAGGGCCCGGGCGTGTCGTCGTCATCGTCGACGGTGTCGTCGTCGAGCGAGTCATCGTCGAGCGTATCGTCATCGAGCGTATCGTCGTCGAGCGTATCGTCGTCGGTCGTATCGTCATCGTCGTCATCGTCGGACGAATCGTCGTCGGCGGCGTCGTCATCGGATGAATCGTCGTTGTCGTCGTCATCGTCGCCGCAACCGGCGAGCAGCAACAAAAGGATCAACAGTAGAAAACTCAATCGGCGCATCGGGCACTCCTTTCGACCGCCTGATCTTAACGGGAATTGTCGCCGCTGACAAACGCCGGGCGCGTTGGCTTCGCCGGCCGAATGCGCTACACTGGCCGCACGTTTTTATCATGAAGGATATCCCGTGCAAGCGTCCGACTCGGCCAAAAAGTTGTGGCTGGAAACCGCACTGGTTTTCGCGGCCGCGTTCGTCATTCGCGCGGCGGTCGCGCAGGGCCAGGCGTTGTGGGACGACGAGATCGCCAGCCGGATCATCGCCCTGACGCCGCTGGGCGATCTGCTGCGCGGCTATTACCGCGTCGATCCGCACCCGCCGCTGTTTCATCTGCTGCTTAAATTGTGGATCGCGCTGGCCGGCGCGTCGGACGAAGCGCTGCGTTTGTTGCCGCAGTTGTTGGGCGCGGCGACGGTCGCGGCGGCGTTTCGCACGACGGCGCGGTTTGCCGATCGCACGGCGGCGCGCCTCGGCGCGTACCTGCTCGCGCTGACGCCGATGCTGGTGTGGGCCGGCACCGAGCTGCGCGGCTTCGCGTTGCTCGCGCTGTTGCTGGTCGGCGCGACGCACTACGCGCTGGCCTGGCGCGAGCGGCAGGCGCGCGCGGGCATTTTCATGACGCTGTGCCTGGCCGCGTCGCTGTACACGCACTACTACGCCTTCTTTTTCGTCGGCGCGTTTTACGCGGCGGCCTACGCGCTGTTCGCCGAATTGCGTCGCGGGCTGCGGCGGTCGATCGTCGCGACGGCCTTGCTCTTCGCGCCGTGGAGCTACTTCCTGGTCGTGCAGATCGGCCACGGGCAATTTTTCCGCCGCTCGCTCTCCCTGCCGACGATGATAGCCGAGCTGGTCTGGCAGTTTCCGTTCACTTCGTTCCCCTGGGCGACCTCGGTTTTGCAGATGCGCCTGTCCGACACGTGGGCGCCGTGGTCGACCCGCGCGGCGGTGGCGGTGATGATCGCGGCGACGCTCGGCGCGCTGTGGGTGTTGTGGCGGCGGCGCAAGGACGAACGGCGGGCCTTCGATTTTCTGCTGGCCGTCAGCGTGCTCGCGCCGTGGCTGACGCTGGCCGGGGCGATGGTCGCGCCGTTGTTCGACCTTCGCTACCTGACGCCGTACCTGGTCTTTCCCGTGCTGGCGCTGGCCTGCGCGCCGCGATTGCGCGTCAAATTGCCGCTGGCGGTTTTGCTGGCGGTGTTGTGGATTGAACCGTTGGGCTTCGCGCTGACCTATCCGCTGAGCCGCCGGCCCGACTGGCCGCACGTGTGCACGCGGGTCGCCGGCGAAACGGTGTTGATTTACGAGCGCCACGCCGCGCCCGCGTTCTTGCACTACTGCGGCGACGTCTGCACGGTCGAGGCGATCTACGATTCGCCGGAGCGGATCGACGACCAAGAGCACATCGACGCGACCGTCGCCCGCTTCGCCGACCTCGATTCGCTGTGGCTGCTGATGACCAACGAGACGATCTACGATCCGAACCAAATGATCGTCCGCCGCCTGTACGAAAAATTCCCCCGGGTCAATCTTCTGATCGAACAACCCGGCATGCAGGCGGGCCTGATGCGCTTCCGGAAGTAGTTTTTTTGGAATAACACGTACGAGCTTCCACCTATTTGATACCTCACATGTAAGGATATAGTGCGTTCCATTACCCATATCATTCACTCAACCTTTGGAAATATTTTACTTCTTTTAAGCCATCTACAGCGCTGTTGATTTCCTCTATTGAATATAGTATTATTTTCCTATGAATATAGAGGTTGAATACAACGATAGCAGGTATATTATTATGATAACATTAAAGGGGTAATAAATGACGGAATCAACCTGTTCAAATAGCAAACTAAATCTGGTAGAGGAATCGCATAAAATCGATATTATTCTAAATGTCGCAGGGCAAGTCTTTAACGAAAGCGTTCGTTATAGCAGCATGATTTGGAAACATTCGTTGATGTACGCAACCATTCTCTTTGGCGTCGTTGTCTTTGCCAAAGGAGAAAAACTTCCCTTGGATCGAAATTCGGTTCTCTATTCAATTATCGGTTTTCTTGTTGTTGCATATGTATGGTGTATCACTATGCTGATCTATTGTTTGAAGAACATAATAAAAAACAGAAAAATCTTGGCAAAATGCCGTGAATCTCTCAAATTGTTTGATGAAGGATTTTACCTCCATTGTGTTTCGATTATCCCTCGGGCTTGGCAAACAAAAATGGTGAGCATACCATTATTTTCAATGCACTGTATTGCTGTTACTTTATCATGTTTTTTCGCAGTGCTTTTATTAATCAAGGCAGCTTGATAGAGAAAAATACACTGCATGTAATTTATATTTTTCGTTGAGGGGTGTTTATTATGAATGACGATAATTCCCTCGCTTTCACCGACGAGATAATTTCCGCTTGGCAGGAAACTGTCCGGATGGCTAAAGAAGAAATCCTGGCCGAACCGACAGGATCAAAAAGTACACGAGGAATGGCGGACCGAATCAATGTTTTTCGCAAAGCATTGTGCAATTCGGCTACCGAACTATTGCAAACAATTCCAGCCTACCGTGGATTGGGAAATTAGGGGAAATTAGGAAATTAGAAATTAGGGACAGTCACCTATTTCTCGGGAAATGGAAATTAGGGACAGTCACCTATTTCTCCATTCACATCATACTTGGTCGCCATCAAAATCCTCCTATCCACATTTGGCGTTCGGCGTTCCGCGTTAGAAACACCCACAGCCGGGTTCGTCGTCGTCGTCGCATGATATAACTACAGTGGAGGCCAACAGGAAAAGCACGGCCAGTGTACCGGCAAGAAAACCACGGTGCATTTCATCATCCTCCAATGCGGGCGAAGCGGCGCGAGGCTTCAGCTTCGCGCGATTATTCTACGGGAATAAAATTGAAATGTACATGCTGAAAAACACTGACAAGCCGCACCGCGTTCGGCGTGCCAGCGCCACCCGATTGGTTATTTGTAGGGGCAACTCCCCGTGGTTGCCCCGACCTGGACTGCCCGGGCCTGGGTAGGCACGGGGACCTACCCCCCTGCTCGAACGCTCGTACTATTGGCGTGGGACACTTTTCCGCATGCGTCCCACGGTCCATTTTTATAACCTGCTGATATCGTTGAATTATTATGCCGCACACCCGTGGGACAACCTGTCCCGAAGTGTCCCATTTGTCCCATCGATATGGTCAGGAAAGGCATTTCCAATCCTGGATTTCCGCCTTCGCGGAAATGACAGTTCTTTCCGTCATCCTCGGGCTTGACCCGGGGATCCAGGACTCCTAATACCGCCGCGTGAAGCGTGGCCTACCTTTTCAAATCGGTCAGTCGGTGAAGACCTCCAGGATGCGGTGCTGGAGGCGGCTGTAGAGCACTTCGATTTTGCCGTTTTCGTCCTGCACGAAAATCTCGCCGGTGTCGTAGTCGACGATGCACAGGTCCGTGCCCAGCGCGGAGAGATCGAGCGTGACGTACAGGCTGTGCTCGTTGGTGGAAACGGTGAAGATCCACGTCGCCGTGTCCTCCTGCTTGACCGAATAATCGAACGACAGCGGGAAGGTCGTCTCCGGCGCGAGGTCGATGTCGGCCTCGGGGGTCAGCAGCACGCGCATGAGCTCGTTGAGCTGCGCGATCTGCGCCAGGTAGTCGTTCCAGATTTCCTCCTGGTAGTGGATCGTGTAGTCGCCCGCGTAATTCCAGGGCAGCAGGCCGCGCGCGCCGTGGACGATGAACTGCCAGACCATGTTGCGCACTTCCAGCGCATTGGGATGATACTCGGCGTCGGTGTTGCCCTCGTACCAATCCCAACTGAAGGCCTGCAGCACGCCGATGATCGGCTTGAGATCCTGCGTGGCGTCGTGCGCCTCGTTCATCACCGATTTGATGTAGGACAGCGGCGCCCAATCGGACGGATACGGATCGACCATGAAGAACGAGCAGTCGTCGACGTAGCGCGCGAAATCCGACAGCGGCGCGTCAACCAGGCCGTCCAGATGGTTGGGCGCGTAGGTCGTGAGAAACTCGTGCACGGCGGCGGTTTCGTCCAACGGCACGTCGTGCAGGCCCGGTTCGTCGTAGGTGTACCAGCCGAAGAGGCTGCCGATGCCCGTGCGCGCGTCGAGCTCGGCCTGCAGTTCGGCGGCCGGGCGCGTCAGCACCTGGCTCATCGGCCGCCACACGCGCAGGATGACCATCACGCCGGCGTCGGACCCGGCTTCGAGGATGTCGATCTGATCCTGCAGCGAGGTGCCGCCGCAACAACTGGGGCCGGTCAGCGCGATGTTGAAACCCTCGGCCTTGAAGGCCTGCAGGCCGGTAAGGTCTTCGGGCGCGCTGTAAAAGCCGATGGGGAAGTACTTCTGGCCGTCGACGGTGAAGAAATTGTCGGCGTCAAAGGAAATGACCGACGGATCGGTCGTGTCGACGTCGGGCCAGGCGACGGGCGCGACCGGCTCGCAATCGACATAGGAGCCGCGATCGTCCGCGTCGTTGTCGTCGTCATCGTCGTCGTCAACCGGTTGTTGGTCGGCGGCGGCGTCGACATCGCTGGAGGGTTCGTTGCTCATCTCGTCGCACGCGGCGAAGGCCAGCAGGACGAGCAGACTCAGCAGCAGCAAGCTCAGACGTTTCATTGCAGCACCTCCATGACCTCGGGCGTGGTCAGATCGTAAAGCAACTGCGCGATCAGCCCGACGTAGGTGCGCAGCCCGTCGTCCATCGGATGATAGAACCACCACCCGATCGGAATGGGGATGTGCGGCAGTTCGAAGCCCGGATAGAGGAAGTCGAGGTATTGCAGCAGCCATTCCAGATGGCCGAGGTTGAACCAGTTCGGACCGGGGCTGGTGTCCTCGGGGCCGGTGTCCAGAAACGCCGCGCTCAGGTAGACGAAGGTTTCCAGCAGCAGCTCCCAGGTCTCCTGCGTGTTCGGCCCCAGCACGCCGAAGAACGGCAGCTTATAGGGTTCGCCCTCGTCCCACACGCCGTTGCCGTTGGCGTCGTAGTAGCCCGCCACGTCGTCCTGCTGCGGGTCGATCTCCAGCTTCATCAGCTCGAAGGATTCGATCAGGTCGGTCTGCGCCAGGCCCAACTCGATGGCGAACTGCGCGAAATTGTCGGCGCCGTCCTCGTCGAGCCATTTGAGAAAATCGGGATACTCCGGATCGGCGAGGATATCCAGAATGATGCCGGCGTAGTGATGAATGATCTCTTCGGTCGTCGAGCCGCCGGGCGCGGGATTGAGCGCGAAGTCGGCCCAGTTGAAGGTCAGGTTCGGCGCGATCAGGAAGCGGGCGAATCCTTCCCACAGCCGCGCAAAGGCCTGCAGGTTGTTCAGGTCGGCCAGGTCCCACTCGCCGGACGCGTCGAAGATCACCTCGTCGCCGTCGGTGTACAGCGGCAGCGAAGGCACGAAAAAGCGGAAGTCGGCGTGTTCGTCACGCAACTCGTCGACCAGCGCGAACATCTCCTGGTTGACCGGCATCAGCGTCAGCCGCGCGATGTCCTGCAAGGTGGTGCCCACGCTCTTGGCGTCGTGCGGCGCGGGATTGAAGTCGGAAAGATACTCGATCCACCGCTTCAGCTTGAGCATGTACCATTGCAGATCGGCCAGCAGCAGGCCCGCTTTCGCGTCGGGCACGTCGGGGCAGAGCAGCCGCGCTTCGAAGAACGAGTCGTAGGCGCTGTCGGCGTCGGATTCGGCGAGGTAATCCTTGCCGGCGACCACCAGAGGATTGTAGGCGTCCCAATCGCAAATGTCGGTGTCGTCGTCGCCGGTGTCGTCGTCGCTCGTGTCGTCGTCGACCGTGTCGTCGTCGTCGGTGTCGTCGTCGCTCGTGTCGTCATCGCCGGTGTCGTCGTCGGCGGTGTCGTCATCGTCGTCGTCATCGTCGTCGTCATCGTCGCCGCAATCGCAGCCGCTCAAGACCGGCACGACGGCGACCGACAATAAAAACAACACGGCCAACAGAAACTTCATCCTCATTATGGTTCCCCTTCTCCCGCGGTCGGCGCCGGCCGAATCATTCGCGGGATCATTGCTGTCGCGCTTCGCTTCGCATCGCGGTCGGAAGAAACGTCCCCCCTTCACGACGAACACCACGAGCAAGTCGCTAGTGTACAAGAGAGCGTCATGGCGCGCAAGAACGAAAAAAATGATTATTTTCATAAAAATAGCTGCATGAAAAAGACCGGCTATGCAGCAAATATTCTGCAATATTCGCCAATTAAAAAATCGGCATTTTCTTTTTTACGAATAATTCACTTTTGTTTATCAGTAATTAGATTTTTGCTATCGAGTTTCGACCTTGTATCTATAAAACTATAGGGGGGATACCATGTATCGCATCAACAAATCCAAAATTGGGAACACGACGGTCTTCAACGTCAAGCTCAGCGGCCAGATCAACGAGAGCGAAATGCAGCGGTGGGTCAGCGAGTCCAAGCGTGAATTGCTCAATGCTCCCAAGCAGTTCGTGGTGCATATGGACACCAGCGACCTGCGTCCGCTCGATGACCAGACCCTCCGGGCGCTGCAGGAAGGCCAGAAGCTTTACCTGCGCAGCGGGATGACCCGCAGTGCGGTGCTGGTCAACAACCCGACAACCCGCGGCCAGATCGAGCACATCGCGCGCGAAGCCGGCTTCTACGACAAGGAGCGCATCTTCAGCGCCGACGAACCGAATGTGCAGAAGAACATCGACCAGTGGCTGACGGGCAAGGCAATTAAGGAACAGTAAAGAACAAACGGCAACAAAAACAGAAAACGAGCAATTCAGCAGGACATCGTTGAAGACCCATACCGGTCGCGAGACCCGAACCGGATCGGGTGACGAATCGCTTCGTCGGCCCATCACCCTCGAGATCCGTTCGTTGATCGCGCGACCGGATCTTTTTATCTGCGCCCCGTCCAAAGGCTATCCGAGCCGATAATATCTTGCTTTTCGTCCGAATGCCTGTAATAATGGTCCTCAACTATGGAGGGATTGCCAATGATACATTTATGGATAAGGAAATTTCTTCGGCAAACAATCGTGATTCTTCTGCTGTTGTTATTGACCTGTACGACCGCAATCGCGACGGCCGCTACCGTTGCGGAGGAATGGATCGTTTATTACGACGCCCCGATCAACGGCAATGAATACGTGTATGACATGAAAATCGACTCCCAGGGCAATGTGCTGCTCAGCCTGCAAGCGGACGGCGAGATGGTTACCGTCAAGTTCGACAGCGACGGCAACGTCCTCTGGGAAGCAAGGTATCAGGGAACATTTGAAGCGGCCGACACGCCGGTCGCCCTGGCGGTGGATTCGCTGGACAACGTGATTGTCACCGGCTCGTCCGACAGCGCCATCACAACCATCAAGTATGACTCCGGCGGCGAACAACTGTGGATCAATCAACACGACGAAGACGCCAGTTTCCTTAATTATGATCAACCGGCAGCCCTGGCCGTCGACGGCGAAAATGACGTACTGGTCGGCGGCGTCGTCTGCGCGCAGTTGGACGACGACGAGCTGGTGTGCGTCGATTTCGACTTCATTACCATTAAATACACCGCCTCCGGCGATCTGGCCTGGTCCGAAAAATTTGACGGCGGCAAAAACGACTGTCCCTTCGACCTGGCGGTGGATGAGCAGAACAACGTGGCGATCACCGGACAATCGCTGGGCGCGGGCGGGCCCAGCGCCTTCGATTTCGTCACTATCGTCTACGACGCCGCCGGCAACGAAAAATGGCTGGCGCGTTTCGACGGCCCGTTTCCCCTCACCGACATCCCCGCCGCGATGACCTTCGATCCAAGCGGCAACGTGATCGTCGTCGGCGAGGTATTCGCGGGCGAGCAATGGTTCGACATCGCCACGGTCAAATACGATGCGCAGGGCAACGAGTTGTGGCGGAGCTATCACGACGGTCCGGCCGGTGACAACGACGAACCGGTCGCGGTGGCGACCGACGACCTCGGCAACGTTTTCGTCGCCGGCATAAGCCCGCTGGCGGCCGAGGGCAACGACCTATATTTTGATTATGTTACGATTAAATATGATTCTTCAGGCACGGAACAGTGGATTCGATACTATGACGGCCTGGGCGCCCACTACGATCAACAACCGGCCGACCTCACGGTCGATCAAGCGGGCAACGCGTATCTGACCGGCGTTTCCTTCGGCGGATCGGCCGCCCTGGATGATTTTGCCACCTTGTCCTACGATCCCGACGGCAACGACCGTTGGACCGCACGTTTCAACGAGCCGCAATCCTATGGCGATCTCGGCAAACGGCTGTCCATCGACGGGGACAACAATGTGTATGTCGCCGGCGACGTCTGCGTGGAAGTGAACGTCGAGAATACCGAATGCCTCGATTTCGACGCGGTCTTGATCAAATACAAACAGACGGACTCCACGGACGATGATGACGATGATGACAATGGCGACGATGACGACAATGACGATGACGACGATGACGATGGCGACGATGATGATGACGACGATGACGACGACGATGGGTGCGGTTGTTAAACGAATCGATTGATGGAGAGGATGGCAGCAAAAACGACGGGCATGGATATCGATGAATCATGACCCGAAAAAAATCCGGCACATCGCGGCGGCGGTCGTCGGCTGGATTTTATTGCTCTACTGCTTAGGATTGATTCTCGATCCGCCGTTCAGCTTTCGCCATGAGATGCGAGTGGTTTTGTTCTCCGGAATAGCGGCCCTGCTCCTTTTGCCGTTGGCGATTGCCCTGGTCTGGCCGTCGTTGCGGCACAAACTCGACATCAACCTGTTTCCCCGGCGGAAAACCGACTGACGATTTTTCGGCCGAATTGCATTGCCGCTGCAATTTAGCCGAAAACAACCGCCCGCCCCCCGATTGCACACGGGGTTTCCCCATTACATCGCCGCGGCGGGAATGACGGAAACGTTCGCGGTCAGCGGCAGCGCCTGTTGCGCCAGGCAGATCAAACCACCGGGGCCGATAGACATGCCCAAGCGATCAAGCGTTTTGAAGTGCCGCACGTCGTCCGCGCGCGGCGAGGCGGTGCGTTTGATCTCCACCGGATAAAGAGCGTCGTCGCGGACGATCAATAGATCGATCTCCTTCAAGTCCTTGTCCCGATAAAAATAGAACGGTGCGTGCAGACCGTTGTGTGCATATCCTTTCAGCAGTTCGGTTATGACCCAGGTTTCCAAAATCGCGCCGGCCATCGCGCCGCTCTCCAAAGTTTCCGGCGAAGACCATTGGGTCAGATAACACGCCAGACCCGTATCCGGAAAATACATCTTCGGCGTTTTTACCAGGCGCTTGGTCACATTGTTGAAATACGGCTCCAGCAGATAAACGACGCCCGACGCTTGAAGCACGGAAAGCCAACCCTTGGCCGTGTTGAACGACACATCGCTGTCGCGCGCCAGTTCGGCGACATTCAGCAGTTGGCCGGTTCGCGCCGCCGCCACGCGCAAGAAACGCAGAAACGCCATCTCGTCGCCGACGCGCGCCAGATCATGAATGTCCCGCCGCAGGTACGTTTGCAGGTAAGAGCCATAAAACAGATCCCGGTCCATTTGCGCGTTCAAGGCGATCGCCGGCAATGATCCGCGCCAAATGAGCCGGTAGAGCTGCTGCAGCGTCATTGCGCCGCCGGTATCCATTCGCGCTTGAATTTCCTTCGGTTCCGGGATAAACGGCCGCGACGCTTCGCTTTGCCTCAGCAGTTCCCGACGGGAAAATCCGAAAAGATGAATCACTCCCACACGCCCCGCCAGCGATTCGGAGACTCCCTTCATCAAATGAAACTGCTGCGATCCGGTCAGCCAGAAAAGACCCGGTTTACGCGCCCGGTCGACCGCCATCTTGATATACGGCAGCAATTCCGGCGCATATTGGATTTCATCGATCAGCAGCGGCGGCGTGAAACGCTGCATGAAAAGCGCCGGGTCGCTTTTGGCGAGGTTTAGTACCATCGGATCGTCGAGGGAAACATACGTGCGGTTTTGCCGACTCAAATGCTGCAGGAAGGTCGTTTTTCCCACCTGCCGCGCCCCGGTCACCAACAGCACCGGGAACTGTTTGGCGGCCTTTCCGACGAATTTTTCGAGCGTACGGTTAAAATACATAGCTCGCCGCTTTCGTCCAAATTGCATTGCCACTGCAATATAGCCGATAAAAGGCTGCTGTCAAGCGATCGTCTCGTCCGCCGGCGCGATGAGAGAAAATGAGCGTCGCCAGCTTCACCTTGTCTTGCTCTCTTCCTTCGATAGCGAAGGTTAACATCCCCCCCGATTGCGCCGGGGGCGGAACTTTGGAACAATGACGTTATCCCTTTCTCCGGAGTGACGCCATGAACCGCCGCATCTGTCTGGTCGCGCTGGTATTTTCACTGATTGCGCTGCCCGCGCTGGCCGGCGTCTTTTCCTGGCTGGACGATCCGCAGGCGCCCGGACCGCGCACCGAGGCGGTCACGCAGGGTTTGGAGCTGACCCTGGCGCCGCCGCAAACAACGGTCAAAGCGGGCGAGCCGGTGCATTTGAGCATCGCCTTCGCCAACAAGGGACCGTATCCGCTCAAGGTCGTGCGGCCGCTGGACGGCACCGAGGCGCGCTGGCAACAGCCGTTCCACGATTTCCTCGCTCAGCCCGAGGGCGGCGCGACCCTGCGGCGAATGCTCATGGGCGGCCGGGCGGCGAAAATGCGGGCGCTGGCCAAGGACGATCTGTTGACCATCGAGCCGGCCCAGGCGCTCGATCCGCGTACCGGCGCGCACGCGGAATATCTGCAGCGGATCGTTTTTCCCAAAGCGGGGACCTACAAAGTCTGGTACCTGTACGCCTACGAAGCGGCCTCGCGTTCGCGCGACGTGCAGGGCCAGCCGGCCGACGACGCGGGCGCGGCGCGGGGAACCTTTACCAGCAACGCGGTGACGGTGATCGTGCATTAAAAAGAAAAAGCCGGGCGAGCCACGGGGAAACTCACCCGGCGCAAGTTCTGGAGGGATCGGGCGCGAAGCGATGACTTGATGGGTTGGATGCAAATCCTTTAGTCAGCGCATTTGGTCCGGTGGTGCGGGGGGGGAAGTCGGCGCATTGTTGCCTCGCACTCCCGATTCGCTTTTTGTAGCGCAACCCTCCAGGTTTTTGTCGTTCTGTCTTTACGTATCGTGCCCCGGAGCGAAGTCCTGGAACATATTTTTTCGACTTTTCGCGGTTTTGCCGCCACGTTCGCCACATAATTTTCAACCCTGGAATATTTGGTTTTTGGAAAAATTCTCCCGGCCGCCGTGTACCCCCGATTTCTTGTTTACAAACCTAAAAAAGCGCCGATAATTATTTTCTGATAACGTGGCGTCTTGGGGAGGACGCGGCTTCTTTGGAAGGACTCTTGCATTGAGAAGAAAGCGGCGATGTTCCCCGTGGATCAAGTTTGCGCTGGCGTGCCTGCTTGTTCCCTTGACGGTTCTGTTCTGTCAATCGCGGCAACCGGACGCGCCGACCGCCACGCTGGGCGACAGCAATACCATTTCCGAAAAAATCGACTCGTTGACGGTGGATCCGCCGGCGACGATCATCGCCAACGTGCCGCCCTTCGGCAACAAGCCGCCCAAGCGCGTGGTGTTGCTGGGCTGGGACGGCGCGACCTGGAAGATCATCTCCCACATGTTGGCCGCGGGCGAAATGCCCAACCTGCGGCGGCTGCTGGCCTACGGCGCGGCGGGCGTGCTGCAAACCGACGTGGCCGTCTCGCCGATTTCCTGGACGACCATCGCCACGGGAAAAAGCCGCGAACATCACGGCATCGGCGCAAGCGTCGGCGGTCCCCAGAAAACGAACCGCCAGGAAGAATTGAAATATTTCGATCCAACGTTGACCTCGGACAACGTGGCCGCCCGGCAAATTTGGGATATGTTCCCGGCCGAGCGCTTCCCGCAACGCGCCGTTTTTTCCTATTACATGCCGCCATCCTTCGCGCGCTGGCGGGGATTGATTTACAACGAGGGCGTTCTGTTCGCGCCCGGGCCCGTCCAGGAGTTGTGCGACGAGGGCGATACCGACAAGGATATCATCTGCCTGTTGGCCAACGCGCCCTACGATGTGGCGTTCTCCATCATCAACGCCGCCGACGCCGTCGGTCATGAGCATTACTTCGATTACCTGCTGCAAGCGTTGCTGGAAAACGGCGAGATCGAGTTGGCGCCGGCCTATGCGGAGAAAATCAGGGCGGGCGCCGACGAGATGAAAAACGCCTATCGCCTTCTCGACCGGTCGATCGAGCCGTTCCTCAACAAGCCGGACACACTGGTGGCGATCGTCTCGGACCACGGCATGCAGGCGGCGACGGAAAACCGCAACGAGTTGTTTCTGATGGCCGATTTCTTCGCCGAGTTCGGCGCCCAAGTGATCGATTACGATCCGCACAAACCGTTTACCTTCGACGCGCGCGTCGACAAACAAACCGCGCGCATCACCGTGCAGCCGGTCCTCGCTTCCTACCCGATCGGCCGCTGGCTGCCCAACGACGAAACGCTGCACCTGGACGTCGTCGCGCCGTCCTTCGCCTGCCGTTCGTCGCTCGGCAACGGCTGTCCGCGGGCGGTCAAGGAAAAACTCGTCTCCACGCTGGCCACCTTCCAAGTGCGGGACCGGCCGTTGTACGACGACGGAATCAAAACCGACCGCGGCCTGCTCTTCGCTCCGCGCGGCGATTCGTTGACGGCGGTGTCGCAAGCCTCGAACGCCGGCGGCAACAAATTTTGCTTCTTCATTCACTTTCAGGGAGATCACACGGAAGGCACGCCGGGCATCTTCATCCTCGCCGGGCCGGGCGTGAAGCCGGGCGCGCGTTTCGCCGGCGCAAACCTGATGGACGTGACCCCGACGATCCTGGCGCTGAGCGGCCTGCCGATCGCCGACGATTTCGACGGGCGCGTGCTGATCGACGCGATCAAACCGGCCTACCTCGCCGCGCACCCGCTGACCTCGGTGGACACCTACGGCACCCGCGACACGTCGCAGGTGAAAACGCCGATGCTCACGCTCGAACAGCGACGGCGCCTGCGCGAATTGGGTTATCTTAACTAATTATTTCTGGCCGAAAATGGCGATCAACGCGACGGCCGCGCCGATCAGACCGGCGGCGATGAGAATCGCCACGGCCACCTTGAGCCAGGAAGTCGGCGCGCTGCCCTGCACCTCGCCCGTCTGGCCGTTGACCAAAAAACGATACAGCTTGTCCTTGTAGCGGTAGGCGCTGATCCAGATCGGCAGCATGATCTGGTCGTAGGACCAATTGTTCAGCCGCGTCGCGACGCGCAGGTTGCGTTGCGTGTCGCCGGGCACCTGCTGGGAACAGGCCTTTTCCTCTTCCTTGTTCAATTCCCGCGCCGCCGTCGGTTGCGCCTCGGCGGCCTTGATCGACGGATTCTCCGCCGCGAAGCCGGCCAGGTAATCGCTGTTGTACGACTGCGCCTTCTCGGTCTGGAACGGATAGATGCGGCCGACGAAATCCGGGTCGAGCCCGCGCGTGGCCGGCACCAGCCAATCCTCGTAGTGCGCGCGATGATCGCCGCTGGCCGGCTGCCAACGCGTCTTGGTCACCGTGCGGTACTTGGTGACGGACTTGCCCTGCGCGTCCTTCTCGGTGTAGGCCTCCTGCTCCTGGTAGTGATAGCCCGCGTCGGCCGACCAGGCCGAATCGGCGTCGGCGTCGAAGGCCCAGAACGGCAGGTACACGCCGCGAATCTCGCTCAGCGCGCTCTTGCTGGTCAGGTCGCCGGGGCGGAACCAGCCCTTGCCGAGCCATTCGCGAAACAGGCTCTCGGCCTTGTCGCGGTTGAAGTCGAAGGGGATGACGCGACTGGGGCGCTCGTCGGCGGCCTGCTGTTCGTTTTCGATGGCGTAGGTCGAGCCGCAATAGGCGCAGGCCAGCGTCTTGAGCGTCGTGTCGTAGCTGATCGTCGCTCCGCACCCGGTGCAGGCGAAGGTTTTCGTCTCGCGCCCGAAACCGGACTGCACCGCGGCTTTGGGCTGCAAGGGGCCTTCGGTTTTCACCTCGGGCGCGGCGGCTTGCGGCGCGGCTTCCGGCGGCGCGGCGGACGAAGCGGCGAAGGGTTCGGCCTCTCCGCAATACGGACACGGTTTGGCGTTCGCGGCGATTTCGGCGGTGCAACTGCGACAGCGCGGCATGACATCCTCCCCGGCAATGGTGATGAATTCCTTATAGCAGAAAATCACGGGGAAAAGAAAAGGGCGGCAGAAGACAAAGGTCGGGAAATGAATTTCCGGTCCTGGATTCCCGCCTGCGCGGGAATGACAGGAATGAAGTCTGTATATTAATACACAATAACTCACAACTCCTCACTTGTAATTTTTAATTAAAAAAAGCCCCCGGGAGAACCGGGGGCGCCAATAAAGTAGTAAGAGGTTGATCAGGCTTGTTCGTCTGACCCTTGGTTGTCAGCGGGAACGTCGAGTTTTTCCGCAACCGCTTCGGCGATGTCGAGCAAGCGGATGCACGACATTTTGTCTTCGCACTCGGTGCGTTTGGTCGCTTCGTCGAACATCATCATGCACAGCGGGCAGGCCGCGATGATGGTGTCCGCGCCGGCGTCCATCAGCTCGTCGGTACGATTGAAGTTGATGCGGTTGATGCCCTTTTCGGGCTCGTAGTGCTCTTCCAGCCAGGCCCGACCGCCACCGCCGCCGCAGCAGAACGTCAGGTCGCCGCTGCGCGGAACTTCGACCATCTTGTAGCCGGCGGCTTTGAGCACGTCGCGCGGCTCGTCGATGATGTCGTTGTAGCGGGCCAGGAAGCAGGAATCATGCAGCACGGCGGTGTGGCCGTTGCCGCCCTTCAGCTTGATCTTGCCGCTCTTGAGCAACTGGTCGAGCAGCTCGGTGTGGTGCACCACTTCCCACTTGAAGCCGAATTCCGGGTATTCGTGTTTCAGCGTGTTGAAGCCGTGCGGGCAGGTGGTGACCACCTTCTTGCCGGCGAAGGTCGGATCCATTTCGCATTCCTGCACGGTCGTTTTGAACATCGTGACCAGCGCTTGGAAGCTGGCCTCGTTGCCCAACCGGCGGATGCTGTCGCCGCAGCACAGCTCCATCTCGCCGAGTACGGCGAAGTTGACGCCGGCCGCCTGCAGGATCTTCACGAACGCCTTGCCGATCTTGATCGCGCGCGGGTCGTAGCCGCCCATGCAGCCGACCCAGTACAGGTACTCGTAATCCGGATTGTCGAACACCGTGGGCACGCCCAGTTCGGCCGTCCAGGTCATCTTGTCGGACGGGTTCATGCCCCACGGGTTGGCGTTGGTGTCCATGTTCTTGAAGAAGTCCTTGCAGGCCTTCTCCGAATCGTCGAACTCCATCGCCAGTTCGCGCCGCATCTGGTTGATCAGCGGCACGTGCTCGACGAACACCGGGCAGATGTTCACGCAGGCCATGCAGTTGGTGCAATCCCACAGCACGACCGACTCGACCGCCGCGTCGCCGGCTTCGCAACCGTAGCAGGCCGCTTCCGCCGCCAGCAGGTACGGACCGCCCGCGCCGACTTCGGCCGCGGCCGCCTCGCCCTCGCCCTGGTTCACTTCGACGTTCTTGTCGCGCTGCTGCGCCCAGCGGGCCAGCCAGTGATCCTTGACGCTCTGGACGAACTTTTTCGGCGACAGGTGCTTGCCGGTGTTGTAGGCCGGGCACTGATCCTGGCAGCGGCCGCACCGGGTGCAGGCGTCGGTCTGCAGGATTTCGCGCCAGGTCAGGTCTTCGATCTTCTTGTAGCCCATCTCGACTTCTTCACCGGCTTCCATGCGCTCCATCATGTTGGGGATGGAGGGCGTGAAGGCCTTCGGGCCCAGGCTGCGGGTGAAGATGTTGGCCAGGGTCGAGAAGATGTGCAGACCTTTGTTGAACGGCAGCACGGCGATGAAGACCATCGAGGCCAGCACGTGCACCGACCAGAACAGCTTGTGCAGCACTTCGGCGGCGCCGCCCTTGAAGAGCAGGGCCAGGCCGTAGCCGACGAAGCTCGAAGCTTCATAACCGAAGTTGCCTTTGGCTCCCATGACCACGCCGATGCGCGCGCCTTCGGTCAGGAAACCGGTCAACAGAATCACGAAGATCCAGATGATCAACGCGGCGTCGGTCTGCTGATTGTCCAGGCGATCGGGTTTCATCACATAGCGGCGGATCAGCGCCATGCCCAGGCCGACCAGCGCCAGCAGGCCGAACAGGTCGAGCATGAACGAGAACACGACGTAGAAGCCGCCGTGGATGAACTTGTTGCCGGTGATCAGGCGATAGAAGTCCTCGTCCAACACGGTCAGCGCCGTGCCGATGAACAGGACGACAAAGCCCCAGAACAAAAAGAGGTGGAATATTCCCGGGAACGCTTCGCGCACCACACGCAATTGCGCGATGCCGTAGCGCAGCAGCTCCATGATCCGCGCGCCGATGTTGTCCAACGCGCCGGGGGCCGGGCGGCCCATCCGGTAGGCGCGAATCCGCTGCCAGATGCCGTAGACAAAGGTGATTACCACCACGAGCGCGAGTGCGTAAATGATCCAGCGGGTGGCGGCCCAGAAACCGCCGTACATTTCCCACATCGGCAGGCGTTCAATCCCGCTTTCCGCAATTTCGTGGGTGGGCATTCTCGATACTCCTCTAACGGTTCGGTTGAGCGCCGGAGGCGGAGACCTTTCTCCGCCCCCGGATTACTTCGTCATTAACCGAGCAGCTTCTTGAACTCGTTGGCGAACAGCGGCACGGCTTCGAACAGATCGCCCACGATGCCGTAATCGGCGACCTGGAAGATCGGCGCTTCTTCGTCCTTGTTGACGGCCACGATCACCTTGGAGGTGCGCATGCCGGCCAGGTGCTGAATCGCGCCGCTGATGCCGAAGGCCATGTACAGGCTCGGGTTGACGACCTTGCCGGTCTGCCCGACCTGCATCGACTGATCGGCGTAACCGGCGTCCACGGCCGCGCGGGAGGCGCCGACCGAAGCGCCCAGCACGTCGGCCAGGTCTTCGAGGATCTTGAAGTTGTCTTTTTCCTTCATGCCGCGACCGCCGGAGACGATCACGTTGGCTTCGGTCAGGTCCGGACGCGAGGAAGCCGCGGCCAGGATCTCGGTGATCTGGGCTTTGGGAGCGCCCATGTCGGCCGAAGCGGGAGCCTCAGCGGCCGCCGCGCCGCCACCCGCGCCCGGATCCAGGACGTTCGGACGAACGGTGGCGAGAGCCGGAACGGCGGTGAAGCCGATTTCGGTGAAGGCTTTGCCGGCGAAGACGGGCCGCTTGGCGATGAAGTTCGCGCCGTCCATCCGGAAGCCGACGATGTCGCTGGCCAGGCCCACGCCCAATTTGGCGGCCAGGCGCGGCGCCAGGTCTTTACCGGTCGCGGTCGCGCCCAGCAGCACGACGGCCGGGTTTTCGGCTTTGACGATGGCCGCGGCGATGGTCGCCCAACCTTCGACGTTGTATTTATCGACGCCGTCGGCAACCAACACTTTGGTCGCGCCATAGGCGCCCAGTTTCGCGCCGACACCCGCCAATCCGGAGCCGATCGCCGCGGCGATGACCGCGCCACCGGTTCCGGCCGCGATGTCTTTGGCGGCGTTGAGCATCTCATAGCTGACTTTTTTCGGTTCTGAACCTTTCAGTTCAGCGAAAACCAAAACGTTCGACATTGACTCATCTCCTTATCGAACCTGGCTGAACCAGGGGTACAGTTAGATGACTTTGGCCTCTTCGCGAAGCAACTTGGCGACCTGGGCCACCAAATCGGCCAACTCGCCGCCCTTGAACACTTTGCCCGCGGCGCGCGGCGCCGGCAGCGACCAGCCGATGACTTTCGTCTTGTTCTGGTCCGCGCCCGAACCGACCTCGGCGCCCGTCTTCTTGGCCAACGGCTTACGCTTGGCTTTCATGATGCCCGGCAGGCTGGCGTAACGGGGCTCGTTGATGCCCTTGGTCGCCGTCACGATCGCCGGAGCCTGGCACTGCCACACTTCCTTCGCGCCGCCTTCGATGTCGCGGAACGCTTTGATCGCGCTGCCTTCGACTTCCAGCTTGGAAACCACGGTCACCTGCGGAATGCTCAGGAATTCGGCGACCATCTGCGGCACCGCCGCCATGTCGTCGTCGACCGCCTGCTTGCCGCACAGGATCAGGCCGTATTCCATGCCCTGGAGCGCGCCGGCCAGGCCCTTGGCCACGGCAAACGCGTCGGCGCCGTCGAAACCGGCGTCTTCCACGTGCACCGCATCGTCCGCGCCCATCGCCAACGCCGTGCGGATCGCTTCCTCGGCGCGCTTCGGACCGATCGACAGCACGGTCACTTTCGCCGCTTTGCCGGCCTCTTTGATCTTCAGCGCTTCTTCCACACCGTACTCATCGTAAGGGTTCAGAACCCATTTGATGCCTTCCGCGTCGAAGTTGCTGTTGTCGCCCAGCAACTTGATCTTGCTTTCGGTGTCCGGCACCTGTTTGCACAAGACAACGATATTCACAACAAACCTCCTTGAATCGTTCGAGTGTTAATCCGTATACGCCAGCCGACCCCCCCAATTGGCGGTCAGGCCTTTAATCCCCGAATAAAGGTCTCCGTCGACTGCTCGATGAGCGTCATCACGTCGTACTTGGGCTTGGGCGCGAGCACCAGGTAGATGACCAACTCGTCCAACGCGCCGAACAGCGCGCGCTTGATCACCCCCGGCTGCAGCTCCGCCCGGAATACGCCTTTGTCTTTCCCTTCGCGAATGATGCGGCTGACGATGTTGAGGTACTCGGAAAATTTGCGTGGTACGTATTCCTTCATGAACTTGTGGCTCTGGCGCAGCTCGACGCTCACCACCTCGGCCAGCGCGCGATTTTTCTCCATGACCTCCATGTGCATCTTGATGAATACGCGCAGCTTCTGTTCCGGATCCTCGATCGGATCCAGGATCTCGCTGAATTCGGCGATGATCTCCTCCAGGCGTTCCTCGAACACCTTGATCAGGATGTCGTCCTTGTTCTTGAAGTAGAGGTAGATCGTTCCGTCGGCCACCCCCGCCTCTTTCGCGATCTGGCTGATCTTCGAGTTGTGGAACCCGTTTTTCGCGAAAACCTTGATCGCCGCCTTCAGGATTTTCTCGTGCTTATCCTTGTTGGCGTTGCGCCCCTTACCCGCCGAATTTTTATTGAGTTGACTCATCGAGTCTATGCCCGCCTTGTGTATCGTAAAAAGCAAAAAACCCCGTTGCCATCAACATCAAACCGATGGGTTGGTGGGACCTTGCTTTTCCTGGTTTGAGGATAAATACAACTCAGTGTCGGTCGCGTGCCCACACAATGAATGAACCTTCACTCAGTAAGCTACCACCGCCTTTTAAAGGTGTCAAGAACGTTTTAACCCGCCGGTTGGAAATTTGTTGTCCTTTCCGGCCCCCCATGATCCAACCGGTTGATAAATATCGAGAAATGCTTGCCTGTGCAAAAATGTGCGCCCGTCCCGGCGCATTTTCCCCCCGCCGTTTTGTCGCTGGCCGGGCAAGCGCCCGCTTCGGGGAAAAACAGCGGGATTTTCCGCCGTGTTCCGGGCTGTGAGAAAACAGTTTCTTTCGTCGGGGCATTGCGCTTATAATGGCGCGCCGCGGCCGGGACTTGCCGGGCCGCGCGGAAACTAGTTTAATGGTTGGGCCCCAGCAACCGAAAAAGCGTCGAAATACGCGGGAGCAAACGAGTCGATGTCGGTGAACCTGACCGATGCCTTGGACAAAATCGAAGTGAAGCTGCGCGAGCTCAAGCGCGACTACGAGCTGTACTTTAAAGGTGAGCTGCGTCGTGAGCCGATCAACGACCGCACGAAACTGCAGAACGCGCTCAACAAGCTGTTGACCATGCACATGTCCAACACCTCGCTCAAGTTCCGCGCCGCCACGCTGTCCAACTCGTTCCAGGCGGCCTGCCGCTATTTCGACCGGATCACCTTTCAAATCGAAACCGGCACCTACAAGCCGGATCAATTCAAAGCCGACATGCGCGTCGGACGCTTCAATCCCGAATCCCGTGAGGTCGAGCGTCCCGCCTTCGAACCGCCCAAGAGAGCCGGCGGTGCGGCGTCGGCGGAAGACGCGGTCCAGGATAAGCGCCTGCGCAACCTGTACCAGCAATTTATCGAGGCCCGCCGCGTGACCGGCGAGGACACCGGCGTGAGTTTCCAGGCTTTCAAACGCTCGGTGGACAAGAGCCGGCCGTCGCTGGAAACCAAACACGGGAACAAACTCCGCTACAAGGTTGTCATCGAAGACAATCGCGCCAAGCTCAAGGGCTACTCCAGCTAGCGCCCCCCATTCTAAGGTTTTAATGCCATGCGCCTTCGCACCGTCACCGTTTATATATCGATCCTCACCGCGCTGCTCTTGCTGGCGAGCGACCGATGGTTTGCCGCCACGGCCTCGACGCCGCCGCCGATCGGGCACATCTCCAAGATCATCGACTACCCGCTGGTGAAAATCCCGGCCGGACGTTTTCTGCAGGGATCGCCCGACGACGAACGCGGCCACGACAACGGCGAAGCCCCGCAGCACTGGGTGAAGATCAGCCACGACTTTCTGCTGGGCGCGACCGAGGTCACCCAGGCGCAATGGCAGATCGTGATGAGCGCCACGCCCAGCGTCAATTACGCCTGCGGCCCCGATTGTCCGGTGGACAACGTTTCGTGGCTGGACGCGATGCTCTTTTGCAATCGCCTCTCGAAACTCGAAGGCTTCAAACCCTGCTACTTCCTCGACGACGGCGAGGTGCGCTGGAACCAGGGTTGCGACGGCTATCGCCTGCCCACCGAGGCCGAGTGGGAATACGCCGCGCGCGCCGGCTCCGAACGGGCCTTCGCCTCCGGCAAATGCATCTCGACCGACGAGGCCAACTACAACGGCCTATCCCCGCTGGGCAAATGCCCCGAGGGCCTGGACCGCAACGGCCCGCTGCGCGCGGGAGCGCTGCGTCCCAACGCCTGGGGCCTGCACGACATGCACGGCAACGTCAAGGAATGGGTGTGGGATTGGTACGGCGATTACCCCGATCTGCCGCAAAGCGATCCCCTCGGCCCGGCCGGCGGCGTGGCCCGCGTGTTTCGCGGCGGCAGTTGGGCGATGAGCGCGGAATACTGTCGCGCGGCCTATCGCGGCTACGACGGCCCCGACGACGCCGACCGCGATCGCGGCTTGCGCCTGGCGCGCTCGCTGCAGGCGCCCAACGGCGAAAACGGCTCGCTGCTCTTCCCGCCCCGCCAACCCGCGCCCGCCCTGCCCGAGCGTGACGGCATGGTCCGTCTGCCCGGCGGCGAATTCAAAATGGGCTGCTCGCCCGGCGACACGGCCTGTGAAGACAACGAATACCCGGCGCACGCCGTGACCGTCGGATCGTTCTGGCTCGACCGCACCGAAACGACCAACGGACAATACAAACAGTGCGTCGCCGCCGGCGCCTGCAAAATGCCGCTGGAAAACCAATGGTACCTCGACCGGCCCGACGATCTGCCCGTGGTCGGCGTCACCTGGAACCAGGCCCACGCCTACTGCAAATGGGCCGACAAGCGCCTGCCCACCGAGGCCGAGTGGGAATTCGCCGCCCGCGCCGGCGCCGCCTGGCCGCTGTACGGGCCGCTCGATAAAATCGCCTGGCACAACGGCAACAGCCGGCGTCCGCAACGCGTGGCGCAAAAACGGCCCAATCCCTTCGGCCTGTACGACACGGTGGGCAACGCCGCCGAATGGGTTTCGGATTGGTACGACGAGGACACCTACGCCAATTCCGCTCCGCGCAATCCCTGGGGACCGCGCTCGGGCGTGTACAAAATCGCCCGCGGCGGCGGCTGGCGCGACCTGTCCCGGCGCGTGCGCGCGTCCGGCCGCGTCCCGCGCAAACCGACCGACCGCGACGACGCCCTCGGCTTCCGCTGCGCCCGCGACGCCATCGCGCTCGACTACCTGGGCCGCTATCTTTATTAGCGATTTCCAGGGCTGACGAGACTGTCGATTTTCTCGTTTTGAGTATGAATACGTCTGCCGCCCTTCCGGGACTCGGGAAAAAATGGGGCTTTTTGCCCGACGCTTACGGGTCGGGCTACCCTCTATCGCCCCTGAAGGG
>Ga0116164_10000695_pt1 | contig 27869 bp, 23 predicted proteins | sample AD_UKC109_MetaG_FD_89888 | JGI IMG/M metagenome (GOLD analysis project Ga0116164, IMG submission 89888) | Active sludge microbial communities of municipal wastewater-treating anaerobic digesters from Hong Kong - AD_UKC109_MetaG | ecosystem: Engineered > Bioreactor > Anaerobic > Digestate... | reverse complement strand
TGACCGGAGGGCTGATGCTATTCGTCTTCGGGGTGGGCCACGGCGTTCCCATAATTCCCATCGCCACCTTCAGCAGATCATTTGGGGGAAAGCTGGGCGAGGAGTACTTAGCCCTCGGAAAAGTGGTGGTCAAATTCTTCGGGGTGATGATAATAGTCACGGGGCTGGTCTTTGCGGTCCGATACTTCGGTTACAAGTTGTGGTAGGTGGTTAAGATGCCGGGAAAGCCGGAAGAGATCAAGATGGTGAGGTCTTGGCCCACTAGCTGTTGACACATTTGAGATAAACAAATTCGAGGATATATCTAGTTGAAGGTGAGGCTATGAACGATGAGGAAGTCAAAAGAGTTGTGAAGGAGAGGTATGGTCGTGTTGCGAGAGAAGCCAGATCATGCTGCTCCTCGTCAACCTGTTGCGGGGCCGCAAAGTCCCAGGAGATCGGGAGGAAGATCGGCTACACTGAGGAGGAGATGGCTTTTGCCCCTCATGGATCGAACCTGGGTCTGGGCTGCGGAAATCCCATTGCTCTCGCATCGATCAGAATGGGTGAGACGGTCCTCGATCTGGGGTCGGGCGCTGGATTCGACTGCTTCCTTGCTGCTCAGAGGGTTGGACCGAAAGGGAAGGTGATAGGCGTGGACATGACCTGTGAGATGGTTGACCGGGCTAGTGACAACGCCGCCGTCGGAGGCTACAAAAACGTGGAGTTCAGGCTCGGCGAGATCGAGAACCTCCCGGTAGATGACGGGTCCATCGATCTGGTGATATCAAACTGCGTCATCAACCTCGTCCCGGACAAAAAGGCCGCCTTCAAAGAGGCTTATCGGGTCCTCAAGCCCGGCGGGAGGATCGTTGTCTCGGACATTGTTCTGCTGGGGAAACTGCCGAGTTTCATCAGGGAGTCGATCGAAGCTTACGTCGGATGCGTCTCCGGGGCGGCTCTGAAGGACGATTATCTCGACTCGATGAGGCTGGCAGGGTTTGAGGAGGTGAGGGTGATCGATGAGGCGCCCTTCTCCCTGGATTGCGTGACGAGCGACCCGACGGGCCGGGCGGTCCTGGACGACCTGAAGATCTCAGACGAGAAGCTGAGGGAGGTCGAAATGACGATCGCCAGCATAAAAGTCAGCGCCGTCAAGGCCGGGGAAGCATGACAAAAGGGTGGAGAAAACAGGGTGTATAGGCCCCGGAGAAGCCCTTACCCACCCGGAGGTGATCGGGTCTTAAGGCTAAACCCTTAACCGCTCTTTGATCTTCTCCACCACTTTCTCACAATCAGCAGCTTCAACTTCCAGTCTCGGCGACTTCTCTATCCCAAGATCGGTCACCACCACCGATAGGGCGGACTCAAGCCCCGCGTGATCGAGGATCTTCGTTGCGCACTGGATGGGACATCCGTCTATCGCCACGAGCTTTCTCTCCTTCGCGGCTAAGATCATGGTGTCAAGATGGGCTCCGATCCCGGCGAGGCAAAAGAGCCTGCCTCTGCCCTCTTTGGCCAGCTCCACCGCCGCCTTGTTTGATATCTGGCCGACGTTGGAGCCACCCGAACACGTTAAAAAGAGAAGCTCTCCGGAGGCGCAGAGGCATTTTTCTTCCTCGCAGCTCTCGTCTTCTCTCGCCATATGTCTATCTCACCTATTCAGCATCCCCTTTATCTCCGCCACCGAGGGAGCCCTTCCCACGGCCACCGCCTCGCCGTCGATGAAGAGGGCGGGGGTCATCATGACTCCGCGGTTCATGATCTCTTGGAGGCTTTCTACCTTCACGACCTCTGCCTCAATGCCCAACTCCGCGACGGCCTTCTCGACGTTCTTCGCGAGAGACTTGCACTTGGAGCACCCTGTTCCTAAAACCTCAATCTTCACCATACTTTCTCATATCCTAGAATCAATTTTGATTTTCAAAATCATTACGCTATCGCCCCGTAGACCATGCCCATCGCCGTCGATAGGAGGACGACCAAAGAGATGTAAACGCTCGCCCTCTTCGATCCTATGATCCGCCAGATGACGATCATGTTCGGAAAGCTCATGGAGGGCCCGGCCAGAAGGAGGGCCAGCGCTGGTCCTGAGGCCATCGCTCCAGAGGTGTAGCCGAACATGGTGCCGACGATGGGAACCTCCAGAAGGGTCGGCATGTAGAGGAGGGCTCCTATCACCGAGGCGACGAAACAGGCAATGAAGTCGCTTTTGCCGAAGATCGTTTTTATCAGGTCCACAGGCAGATAGTAGCCTATGACGCCCGTTATGACGGTCCCGACGAGCAACAGAGGGAAGATTCTCTTGGCGAGCCACCAGGTCTCTTCGAAGAATGAGGACCTCTCCATCTCGGAGAAGTATGCGTTCAGGAGCCACGCCGCTGCCAAGGCCAGGATCGCGACCGAGGCGGCTTTCGACAGTAGGGCGAGGCCTGAGGTGGCGGCTAGGAGTACGGCGACCAAGACCCCGACGAAGAGGGGTGAGATGTAGCCGGGCCTCTCGTCTCCGTCTCCGGCTTCAGCGGAAGGGATCTCGCAGGCAGCCGTCTCTTCGGCCTCTTTTGGTCCCCTCTCGAAGATGGCAGCCATGATGAGGCCGATGGCGACGGACATCGAGACGGCTGCGACAACCCTCGCCGCGCCGAGCTCCAGCCCGAGAACTCGAGCCGTCAGGACCACGGCCATGAGGTTTATGGCAGGACCTGAAAAGAGAAACGCCGTCGCCGGACCGATCCCAGCGCCTCGCCGGTGTATCCCCGCAAACATCGGAAGGATCGTGCAGCTGCAGACAGCCAGGATGGTGCCGGAGGTGGAGGCGACGGAGTAGCAGAGCCATTTTGGAGCATCTTTTCCGAAGTACTTCAGAACGGCATCTCTCTGGAGGAGGGCTGATATCGCCCCGGCTATGAAAAAGGCAGGTATAAGGCATGTGAGAACGTGGGCTGAGAGATACTCCATCAGAGCCTCAAATCCCGCCTCCAGCGGTGGTAGGAAGACGACTGGGTCCAAAATATCACCGTCCCATGTTCATCAGGCTATCTTCGGCCTTCTTCAGCTCCGAGATCTCGTCCAGAGCCAGGGCGTCCACATCCCGCAGAAGGTGGAAGAGCCTCGGGTTCTTCACCTTGTAGAGAGTCCGCTTGCCGTCGATCCTTCTCTCCACGATTCCCGCATCGTAAAGAACGGCGAGGTGCTTGGAGATGGTGGACTGGGCCCGACCGAAGGCTGGGACGATCTCACAGACGCACCGCTCCTCTTCGCCTAGGAACTCCACGATCTCAAGCCTTGTGGGGTCAGAGAGGGAGCTGAGGATCTTAACTCGCCAGTTGGTAGCCGATCGCTTCATCTTATCTGAGTTGTATGTAGACCCATTGAGATATATACATATCGCCATTTCACGATGGAATTTTGTAGATATTATAATATCCATCAATAGCGGCCGATGTTTCCATCGTCGGTCCCACTGGATTTCTGCTCACGTTCAGCGAATCACCAAATATCGCATCAAACTATTTGGATTCACATGCTGGGCAACGTTCATCATGTAAAGCATCCAAAGACCATGGATGTCCCCTAGATTGATGGATTATCTTACCCATACTCACCATTAGTGGAGATTAATTTTGGGTTATCCCGCTTTCATGAGGATAATATATAAGACAATCCAACAACTATTTATACGAATATCCTCCACCTCAAAGTTGGACTTCAGACGTACACTCCGATGATCGGGCCACCAAATATCAACCTATGTTAATGTGTTCTGAAGGGCTACGATGAAGGAAGTGGTTGAATCCACGGTGTGAGAAGGTGGGGTAACATCTAGAGTGGGAGTTGGTATAAATTACGCCTTTTATCAAAGTTGATCACTTCACAGCGCTGGTTGTGGGGATCGTCCTGGCGGCAGGCCTAGCAAGCACCGTCTCGGCCGCCGAGCACACCGTCGGGTCCGAATCCGATGACTGGTGGATCGTCTACCCAGACCAGCATCCGGAGGCTGGGTCCGAGGTCGATCACCCCGAGTGGTTGCTGAACGAACTGGAGGAGACGCCGGTCCTGATCCTGGATCACAGCGACGAAACGTGCCAGGACTGCATAGATCAGGAGGGTTACATCAACGCTGTCTTGGAGGAGTACCGCGACAACGTGGCTTACGAAAATCTGATCGGCGGCATCGGCGATGATAGGGCCGACGAACTGTTCAACGTGTACGACCCCAACGGTGGAATAAACTACGTCCCGTTGACGATCATTCTGACGCTGGTGAGGGATTCCGACGAGAACGTCGTCGTCGGATGGCACAGTGTGGAGGGTGCCGATGGCGGCGAGGAGCTGGTCAGATCCTATGTCGAGGACGCCATCGACTACCACGAGGAGAACGTCGGAGACTGGGCTTGAACGGAAATTAGGCAACACCCAACCAGACTATATAAATTTTTGCATTAAGGGAACGCGCTCTTTATCCCCAGGATCATCATCTGAACTGCGATGATGGTCAAAATCAGGCCCATTAGCCTCGACACCACTTTTATCATGTCCGGCTTCAGCAGGGCCGTGACCTTCTCGGAGTAGGCGAACATGAGATAGGTCAAAAGGCAGGTGAAGCCGAAGATTCCCACAACTATGGCGATGTGGGCGGGGGAGGAGTCGGTGGCTGTGAAGGAGAGGGCTGAGGAGATCGTCCCGGGTCCTGCGAGGATCGGCACCGCTAGGGGGGATATGGCCACGTCAGAAGCGTTTGCCCCTGCCTCGTCAGGGTGGGGGTGGTGCATCCTTGACTCGCTGCCATGGAGGAGCTGGTATCCGACCAGAAAGAGGAGAACGCCTCCTGCTATCTGGAAGGCGTAGATGGTGATCCCAAACAGTTTAAAGATGATCCCACCGAAGATCACGAATATCGACACGATGATGAAGGCGAATAACACGGACTTGCGGGCGATCCTGCCCTTCTCGGCGTCAGAGTAGCCCTCCACAAGACCTATGAAGATGGGCGTGTTGCCGATGGGGTTCATTATCGCGAAAAAACCCATCAGCACTGTTATGGCGAAAGTGTACAGATCGTCCATCAATTAATCCTCGTGGCTCAACGTTTAAATAATCTTTTACGGAAAACGCCATAGGGATCGTGCTGAAGCGATCCAGGTTGAATCATATAGATGGAGATTTTGTAGTTTTTGTGGATACTAATACAGCGACAGATTGTATTATCATCAATAGTATCCAATCATTTATCTTATGTGAATTTAAAAATGAGTTCTCGGGATATTTGATAGGGATATCTACGTCACATTAATACTATAAAACTACAATGTATCATATGAACCATCGCCTTTAATAACAAATTATAGGTGGAATTTCACAAACATGAATTTAAACATCTGGCGGAAGCTATATATAGATTTGAGGTTAAAGTTTGTAGAAGAGTTCTCACAAAACACGGGTTGAAACAGTAAGGAGGTGCGCGTGGATGAAGAGAATGTGGGTAATAATAACCGTCATAATTATGGCGGTAAGTATTGGTAACGTAAACGGGAAATGCTACCATTTCAACGGGCTCGAGTACGGCTCGTTAGAGGAGATGGAGGATGCAGTCTTACATTGGAGAGAAGATAAGGGCAACTATGACGAGGAAGGAAACCTCGTTTCCCTCCACAAAATCTGGGAAACTGTAGACGGTGACGGTGATCCAGTGTACTTCACTAGTGAGCGGTCCTGGATAGTGTACCTGCTTGACCAGCGCCATGCAGCAGGAGAGAAGACCTACTGGTTCAACGGTCTTGAGTACCCCACATTCGACATCATAAAATCTAAAGTGAGCGTGTATAAGTCAACCAAGGGATCTGTGTACAGTACTACAGACATCGATGGAGATACTGTATACTTCACTTCGGAGAATGGTAGGAGGCAATACTTGTTGGACCAGCGCCATGCAACAGGAGAGAAGACCTACTGGTTCAACGGTCTTGAGTACCCCACACTCGACTACATGGAGGATGCGGTCTTACAGTGGAGAGAAGACAAAGGCGACTATGACGAAGACGGCAACCTCGTCTCCATCCACGAGATCTGGGAAGCGGTGGATGAAGACGGTGATCCAGTGTACTTCACCAGCAAATCTGCATTGAATAGGTATGCGGTTGGGTGCTGTATTTAAAATGCCAGCACCCTCCACCATTTCGCTGTCGTAATCTTGCAGTTATAACACGTCCCCCCTATAGGGGCAGAACTCCGGTTTGAATCCAATACCATATTTGAAGATTCGCTAAGCAATCGTCAATGATCATATTGTTAATATATTATTAACACCTGGGTGGATACCAATGTATTGAGACGATAATTATAGTAATAATCTATAATGGCATTCGACGCGACAATCGGGCACAACTACGGAATCTGCGGCGAGAAAGGTAATTTGGTGCGGGGATGGGATTTCAGCACGTATTTACCAGTGAACATGCCCGACCGAATGCCTTTCTGGCAGCTGCGTTGAGCGACCTTTCTCATCAGCGTTCCCTACCCTTTCCTCTGGGATGGTCACCGTTTTCGAGCTTCTTGATCCATCGATCAAGATTATTTAGCCTCACGTGGTCACGTTCGACGAGCACTTCGACGGTGGCGCCGACGCTTCCAGCATCGTTCTCGGCTACCTGGGTATAGGTGGTGGTCTCAGATGGGAATACGTGCATCGTTACTGCAGGCTCGGCACTACCGATATCTGGCTCTTTGCTAGTCTCCGTGGGGCACCGGAGACGTCCCATCTCAACTCTGGAGACTCCCCAGGTTCGATTTCAGCAGGGTAGGATTCGAAGGGCTCCCTGCTAATGCCTTCGATATCTTGATGGATTGCTTCTGGCAGAGTCGCAAGGAGTCGGGACTCCACTATTTCCAGTGTCATGAGCGCCGATATGCCTCCAATCCTGGAAAGTAATGATAAGGGGCGAGGGCCTAGATCCGGTTCTCGCCCCTCATCCCTCGCTCGTGTTCCGGCGGTCCTTAGCCCGTATCGTACTCCGGCAGGCAGTACTTGCAGCCGTTGAAGCCCCTCTTCAGCGCCAGCTCTAGGTCGTCGTAGGGCACCCTGTTCTTGGGAGAGATCTTGCGAGCCCAATTGCAGTTGGAGAGGTGGATCTCGAGGCTGCTCGGCCTGCGGTTCGCTATGTACGCGGGCGTGCCCACGGTCCTGGCTAGAAGGGTCACCCTGGACCGGGATTGGCCGTTGACCTTCTGGTCCACATAGACGGTGTACAACTCTCCTGGCACCGCGTCCTCGGGCAATTTCACCTCCAATCTGATGAGGGTATTCTCCTTCGACTGCAGTTGTATGTTCTGGATGTCGGCCGTGTCGACGGCGGTCACCTGCACCCTGCTGACCTGCCCTCCAGTGGACTGCCAGACCTTCTCCAGGTTCACCAGGGAGGCTCCGGTTAGCCAGCGGCTCGGCACCTTCAGCTTCACTGCACCTCCGGAGGGCAGTTTCGTGCGATCGACGTGCAAGTCGGCCTTGACCGATGCTCCGACCTCCCCGGCCACGTAGAACTCGATGCTGGTCTCGGCGTTGGGCACGGCATCGATCTCCCTCACGTTCCTCCATGCCAGGTTGTCGTCCCATCCCACGCCGCCGATATCCTCCTGCAGGATCGGGTCGTCTGGGTGAGTCACGGAGGCGAAGAGGCAGAAATGCCCTGAATCGTGCGGGTTGACGCTGGGGTCCGGTGGCACCCACTCGAAGGCGGCGGTCATTGCCTCGCCCTCGCCCGCAGCGTTGCGGGCCGGAACGCTGACCTGCTGGACGTTGCCTTCCACACCGCCCACCTTGATGCCGTCGGTGTGCCAGTAAGGCTTGCTCAAGTTCGTGCCAGGATTGGCCCAGTACAGCTTGACGGTGGCGTTGTTCGCCGCCTTGGGGCCACGGTTGTGCACCTTGACGAATACGTAGTTGGTCTGCCCGAACTCAGGATTCGGGACGGGGGTCGCCAGGGGGTCATTGTCCAGGCAGATGAGAATGTCAGGCGACTGGCATAGCGTTCCGGCGGACGGCGGCACGCCCATATCTGCAGCGTTGTCTTTGATATAGACCTCCATGAAGTCCAGGCCACCGCCGACCACGACGGCGAAGTCCTGCTTCTTCCCTTCCGACATCACCGTTGGTACGCTTATGCCGGTCACCCGGACGATGTAAGTGCCGACCTGGGGCGCGTTAATCACCACCTGCTGGACGTTGTTGTTCGCGGGGTTGCCCTGGACGACGGTGCCGTTGGGCGCGATCACGGAGAGGCGAAGCTGGTTGACCAGGCTTCCGCCGGTCGCAGGGTTGCTGGGGAAGTCCGTCCAGGCGAGCGTCGCTCGGAGGGGTATGGAGGTGTTGACCACCGCGAAGGCGTAATCGCGCTGATCGCCCGTGCCCACGGCGTCGGCGGGTTTGTCGCGAAAATCCCACCACACGGGGTAGGCGGGGAAGAGGGTATTGCGCAGGTTCACCCGACCCCAGCCCTGGCTGTTGTCAGGGATCGCGCCAACCTCTGGAGGTGCGTACTGCCCGACGATGGGGACGGCACCGTGGATCAGGATGGCCTTGAGGAGCGTGCCGGACGGGCTGTTGTGCAGGCAAACCCGTTGCAGGTACTGCCTGATGAGCGCCACTGTGCCGGCGGTCAGCGGCGTGGACATGCTCGTGCCTCCGCTCCAGCAATAGAGGTCATGCAACGCGTTCGTGGCTGGCAGATCTCCCCACAGGGGCTCGCCGTTGACGACCGAGGAACGCACTGAGAGTATGTTCGTACCTGGCGCTACCACGTCCGGTTTGGGCCGGCCGTCGTCGGTCGGGCCGCGGCTGCTGAAGGCCGCCATCCCTTCCGAGTTATTGGAGACGTGGTCGTTTTTGATCGGATTCGCTGGAAAATCGCCCGGCCAACCAATCCCCCAATTGCCGTCGTAGCCGGGGGGCGGGTTCGACCCGTGGGGACGGTTGCTTTCGGTGGCGCCCACCGTTATGCAGTTCTTGGCGCAGGCCTGCGCGCCCAGTGAGTCGGGATTCACCACACCGTCGGCATTGGAGTCAATCCCGTCGTTCCCGGCAGAGAACAGGATGATCGAGTCCTTGTGGTTCCACATGAACTCATCGATGTCCTGGGACGCGGCGGTGTACTGCCCGTGCAGGTGATTGCCCCAGCTGTTGGTGTGGATCCTGGCGCCGTCGTTGTAGGATTGCTGGAATAGGGTGTTGTAGTCCGCGGGAATGCCCGCTAGCGAGCCATCGGACTCCTTCCCGATTGCTTGGAACACCAGGCGCGAGGCAGGGGCCATGCCACGTACCGACCCGCCCGAGCGGCTGCCGTTGCCCAAGACCGAGCCGGCGACGTGCGTCCCGTGGCCATATCCGTCTTCGGCCTTCCCATCATCGTTCGCCCCGTCGCCCACGCGATCGTATATGCTGACGATTCTGCCCTCGAAATCGTCGTGCATGGTCGCGTCATTTGCGCCGGTGTCCAGCCCCGTGTCCGAGACTGCGACGATCTGTCCGTCGCCATTGAGGCCATGGGCATCCCAGACGTCCTGGACTCCTATGATCTGCGCAGCAATGTTGTTGTGCAGCACAGGAAGCTCGTAGGGCTCGATCCACTTGACCTCTTTCATCTTGGCGATGTCGTTCGCCGCGGCAAGTTCCATGGAGGCGGTGATGGTATCGCCCTCGCTGGATACAATGCTGCCGTCAGCCTCCTCTATTGCCTTCACGACCTTCTGCCGATCGGCGGGCTCGTGCACGAGCACGGTCACATTGCCCTCCTCGGCGGGTTTGAAGGCGTCGGCCATGATGGCGCGTCTGCCCAGCTCGTCCCCCACGGCTTTCTTCTTCTGCCCCATCAGCAGGGGGCTGACCTTGTACGCGGGCTCGTACAGCCCCACCCAGTTGACGAAGGGCAGCTCCCTCACTTCATTCGCCTTGTCGGCAGTCATCTGCGACAGGAAGGCGTTCTCGGGCACGTAGTCTCCCAGCTTAACGCCAAGTGATTTGAGCTCGTCTCCCCATTCCGGCTTCACCGGCCCGACCATCTGAATTATCCAGTAGCTCTTCTTGTTCCTCGCTGGCTTCTCTGAGGCCATGAGGGTTAGCGCGTCCGGCGTCTTCGGCAGTGCCTCCGAGGTGTCGAATTGCACTGCCTTCAGCTTGATCATGGTGGCTCCCTTTTGCGCTTCGACCGAGTAGCCCTGCTTCTTCAGAGCTTGGATCTGTTTCTCGTCAGCGTCCACCAGCAGCCCGTGGCCATATTTGGCCAGCACGCGGTTGGTTCCCTTCTCTATCGCCTTGCGGCCCTTCTTGTCGCCTTCATCGACGAATACCAATGCTCTTTGCGTTCCCATAACAACCCCACCATTAGATGTGTCTTTGAGCCCGAGATATGAATCCCTTCGAATATAAATAAATATAATATATTCATTAGTAATTCCACTCATTAGGTATATGTTTATATGTGCGCAAGAATTTTTTAATCATACTCTACCCATCCAACTTATCAGAACATAACCATTTCTTGACCAATGAGAATAAATATTTTTTGGTTAATGTGGTGTGTGTAATCCCAAAACTTTTGACTTCATATACTCAACAATCCCGCATGGGAACGCGAAATAAGGTTGTAAAACTAACTGATAAGAAGAGAGTATTTCGATTAACCCCTGGTCGGACATCCTTATTTAAATACTAGTTAAATAGGGATGGCCCTGATTTTGGGATTTTGTGGTGTTTTTCGAAATATTCGAGATAAGATACATTATCCGAGCTAAAACCAACAACATAAGCACCAAACGCATCGCGATTTAGATGAAGGTAAGCGAATCTACCGATATTGGCAACCGGGGCCACGACCGCCGAGTTATCGTGACGTTGAACGAATGATTACAGACGGGATTTGAAGATGGGTGGCTGAAGGATGCTACTATCCCTAAGCGTCTTCAGTTTCTCTTTCAGTTTCTGATTCAGCTATTTGTTTTATTGCTGCCTTTTAAAATTTTTTACCTGTCAAATAGTAAATGGGTGCGGTAATCCTTAGTAATATTTGTGTATCTTCTATATATAGCGCGTAATTAATTTTGTTCGTTGTCTTTGTTATACGTATGTGCAGCGATTAGGCTAGACAGATCGTATATTTCATCTATTATCTTGAAAATATGATCTAATGTCTTTTGCGAAATTTCCTTCGTCCCGGTTCCTGATATTTCAATTCGGAATTGTTTATATACTTCTATATAATTATAATTTCTATATGAGTTTTCTGGCGGGATAGTGTTGTGGGGTAGCTTATGTAAGATTTCAGCAGGTTTTCGACGTACACTCATCGCACATTTTAAGAGATCTCTATTTTCGTTATATTCATCATTGCACATCTTTAGAGACTCTATTCCATCTTCTAGACGAGATGCACTGCGTAATTCTATCATTAATACGCATATTCGAAACTCTTGTTAAGACGTTTATCCTCTCGTCCCCGCAGCAGAGCTGTGGGGTATTCATTAAAAAGAAATACACCGTATTTCTCGACGCTGAAGACCCGCCTAGGGCCTACGGTGTATTGGGGCTTTACACTCACTTGAAGGGGCTGATAGACTCGTCAAATCTTCCAGCATTTGTTAAAGCTGTCCTGCTACCTTTCGAAAACAAGATCGTGTACGATGGTATCCTCGCACCATACAACATCATCATCGGAAAAGGTATAAGCCGAGGCTTTGACGACCAGTAAAACGAAGCCAAGATGCGCTTTGGGATCATAACTGCGCTTCCGTTTCATCCCGAAAAAACTGAGCCGAGCGATGCCGAGAAGCTGAAGATCTATCTGAAAAACGAGAGCAGCAGCGAGATCCACTGGGAGGAGATGGGGGTGCTTATACACAAAGATCCAGAACTGATGTCCCTCTACCACCAGGAGATGGGAAAGGTCTACGCCAGAACCTACAGAAGGTGGCTTCGAGACATCGGGATCGAAAATGGTTGGTTTGCGGTGACCGAAGGCCTGATCATCGCGGGCGGGACAACCAAAGACGAGGTCGAGAAGATTCTGCGAGATATCCTACCGGCCGAGAAGAGAATGTTCGTCTCCGTCTTCCGGCTGAAGAAAAGATGACACACCGTTTGCCCAAACTTTCGAAAACGTCATAAAGAGAAAAGCCCCGCCAGGGAGCCGTCTTAAAACTCCAGACGTTTCCTTCTGATATATCGATGATCTCATTAATAAATAAATCGAAATAATACCAACAAAAAGAATTTATACTAAGGATATATAACCATAATTCATGAAAGACATTGGGTTATTATTGTTTATCCTGATAACCACGGGGATCTGTACAGCGCAGGTTCCAGACCTAGTTGGGAACTGGACAGGCTCACAGAATACGTATATTGCAGAAAATGGTTCTTATAAGTTGTTTGAAAATCAAAGTACAAGTTTGGTTATTACCGAGCAGAAAGATCGACTCTTTACGGGATATGTGACATATCCCTCGGAGGGGAAAGTGATTGTAGAACATTTGGCAGGGGCAATTAGCTTGGATAACAAAACGTTCTACGTGGGCGAATCAAATGAGGGATATGACATTGGTACGATCATTTCTGATGATGAGATTGAGCTAATATATCTCGCAGATGGAGAATATGGACGGACTGTCATTAATACGCTTTACCGTATAAAGGAATAATCTCACTTCTTTATTTTTTTAATTAGATTTATTGCACATCACCAAACCGCCGCAAGGGCATTTCCTGATCTGCCATCTGGCTGTGGGAGGAATCCTGTGAAACGGACACTGTGCTAATAGTCCTGTGCCGCATCACCTAACACACAGCATAAAATCAAGCTTGGGGCGGGATCAGACCAGTCACTTTCGGGATGGGCTCCTCTACAGTGGCCGATGTAATTCGGTATTGAAGCCTGCCCAAGACTCAATTGAACTTTTACTTCACTTGATGGTTTTGAAGTTCGTCAACATGCTCATGCAGGGTCATCAGTCCCTACAGGTACTTCACCTCTTTGTCCGGAACGACCGCTTCGGCCTCCGAGTATCTTCCCCGCTCTCGTCATGTAGAGCCTCGTCCACCAGACGGTGGATAGGGGCGATATCACGAGAAGGCCTACGACTCCGCTCAAGGATGAGAAGATGGTGCTGGCGGTACTCCGATCCCGAAAAGGGCACTCCCAAAAACTGGATCGTCACCCAGATCGCCATGACAACGAGCCAGATCAGAAAGACGTCTATCTTATTTTTCAGGAAGAACCCGATCCCCGCTTTTATCGCGCTGATCGGACCGAGCCCCTCCACCACCAGGGCATAAGGGACCATCGCCAGGAGGATGAATGCCAGAAGGCCGTAGGCTACGATCTAGGATTTATCTCATAACAACGAGGGATATACATAGAAGTGGTTGAATAGTGTCGCCAAAATCGATACCTAGCGGGTTAAAATGGTGCGGGGGATGGGAATTCAGCACGTTTTTACTGGTAAGTTTGTGATTGAGCACGGGTACCATCGCCCTCCCCCCCAAACTCTATTTTAGGCCCGAATCCACCCTACTCAAGTTTAGAAGACTCTTGCCAACAGGTCAAAAGCGCAACAGAGACCCGCCCAAATATCTGCGCGATCACTTCTAACATCCTCCAAGTAAGGCCGAGTTTTCGTATCCATCCCTCTCAAGGCGACTATCAATCGGATCAGGCCTTACCTATATACCTTCCAACCGAAATCCTATATCTAGGAGCATGCTCGTCTTACACGCTGTATGGGATAAGGTTCGCATTTACCTCTGGGCAGAGTCATCAGTGCTACCGCTGACGGTCCCATCATCTCGGGGGAGGCAGCCGATAAAATCGAAACCTCGACCTCATTCTTTCTCCGTCCCGGGCGAGATGCTCGGTGAAGAGTTGGCTGCCATCTTCGGTCAGACGCCCTCTGGGATAGAGACGATAACGGTAAGGCTGCCTGCAACGAAAAGGGGGCCGCTTCCGTCACCATGGCTTGTCAGAGACGATACCCTTCTTGAACAACCCTCTGGCCTCTTTCCCTGGTCCATAGAAACTCTGACCTTCGATCCCTATGCAGCTCTCAATCTACTCCTCGATCTGCCCGTTCATCCGCCTCACGGGATCGCGTTTGGGAGCTCACTCCAATTTTGGATTCTGGCTGCCAGGTTCTCTCTTGAGATCGTTGCTCGGGGGCAGTTTGCTCCAACGGTTAAAGATGGCAGTGCTCTTTGGGTTCCGATAATCGACGAGGACGACCAGAACCGACTCCAAATGCTATCGAATGATCTTCCACCCAGCTGCCTGGCCTTTGATGGACAAAGTGGATCGAGAAGGAGATCGAGAAGTAGATGGAGAGATAAAGACAAGTTGAAACCCCTTCAATTGGTCATGAGCTTCATCAACGCGACAGTTGATGCCCTTGTGCGCAGATCCCTTATAGCAGAAAAAATCGAGCTGAAACCATCCCTTAGTGAGCAAACATCCGATAAGCTACCGCTCCAATTCCTTCATGCCCTCGTCAATGAAGATTCCTTACTCGAAGCCTCCATCGATGAATTGAACGCCTTCTCAAAGAAGATACAATACTGGCACACTCATCTCAAGCCCATATCACCAAATTCGCCTTTCCGTACCTGTTTCAGGTTGGACGCGCCCTCGGGACAGGAGGAGGACGGTGGTATATGGCAGATCCGCATCTTCCTTCAGGCAAAAGACGATAAAAGTCTCCTTGTTCCTGCAGAAAAGGTCTGGAAAGTCCGATCCGATACTGCAACGTTCCTTAGACGAAAAATTAAAAATCCACAGGAAATCCTCCTGGCGGACCTGGGCAATGCATCCCGAATCTCGCCTCAGATTGAAATGTGCCTCCAAGACGCTCGCCCTTCAGGCATCGAGCTTGGGAGAGAGGAGGCTTACTCGTTTCTGCGTGAATCAGCACCCCTCTTGGAACAGAACGGCTTTGGCGTCCTCCTCCCGTCTTGGTGGGAAAAGCCGGGCGGACGCCTCGGCCTGAAGCTCAGGCTGATCGAGCCCGAAAACGAGGTTGATGGGGATTCTCCCATCAGCAGGGGGCTCTTCGGCCTGAAATCTATCGTGAATTACGACTTTGAGGTGGCTCTCGGTGATGCTACCCTCTCCGAGATGGAGTTTCGGGAGCTGATTGATCTCAAGGTGCCTCTGGTCCGGGTCCGCGGAGAATGGGTGGAGCTTCCGCCAGACGACATCGAGGCCGCGATACGGTTCTTCGAGAAGAAACGCGAGGAGGGCAGAAGCGAAATCTCCTTAGAGGAGGCGATCCGGCTCGGACTTGGTGCAGAGACCATAGGTGGCGACCTTCCCGTAGTGAAAGTTGAGGCAGACGGCCGCATCTACGATATGCTGAACCGCCTCTCCGGAAAAGGCGAGATCGAGGCGGTCAATGTACCTACCAGCTTCGTGGGAACCCTCCGCGACTACCAGGCCAAGGGCCTATCCTGGCTCAGCTACTTGCATAACCTGGGATTTGGAGCATGCCTTGCAGACGATATGGGGCTTGGCAAGACCATCGAGCTCATCGCCTTCCTTCTTCACGAACGAGCCATCGAAGAACTATCTGATCCCACCCTCCTGATCTGCCCCATGTCTGTAGTTGGAAACTGGCAACGAGAGTTGGAGCGGTTCGGACCTTCCTTGAAGGTTATGATCCATCATGGCCCGGATAGGCTATCTGAGGACGACTTTGAACGAGAAGCGAAACATCATGATCTCGTCATCACCACCTATGCGACGGCACAGCGAGACGAGGACGCTTTGTCCAGGATATCCTGGCATCACGTCGTCCTCGACGAGGCCCAGAACATCAAAAATCCGGCCGCAAAGCAGACGAAGGCTGCGAAGAGGCTCAAGGCCGAGCAGATGATCGCCCTCACCGGAACGCCGGTGGAAAACCATCTCTCTGAACTCTGGTCGATCATGGACTTTCTCAACCCTGGATACCTGGGCTCTGCCCAGAGGTTCCACGAAAACTTCGCTCTGCCGATCGAGAAGTACCGGGATTTGGACCAGGCAGAACGACTCCGCCGCATAACCCAGCCCTTCATACTCCGGCGTCTGAAGTCAGATCCCGCCATCATTAGGGACCTGCCTGACAAGGTTGAGTCGAGGGTTTACTACTACCTCACCCCCGAACAGGCCTCCCTCTACGGGGCTGTGGTCGAAGATATGCTTGCCAGGATTGAATACTTGGAGGGCATCGAGCGGAGGGGTCTTGTTCTTTCAGCACTGACCAAACTGAAGCAGATCTGCAACCATCCAGCCCTCTTCCTCCAGGATGGAAGCAAACTGGACGGTCGCTCTGGAAAGCTGACCCGGCTGGAGGAGATGCTGGAAGAGGTGATTGATGGAGGAGATAAGGCGCTGATATTCACCCAGTTCGCGGGGATGGGTGTCATGCTCAGACACCATATCCAGGAGAAGCTTGGGCGGGAGGTTCTCTTCCTTCACGGCGGAACTCCAAAGAAAAAGCGAGACGCTATGATTAGGCGGTTTCAGTCCGATGGACCCAATGGACCGCCCATCTTCATCCTATCCCTCAAAGCAGGGGGCTTCGGCCTCAATCTCACAGCTGCCAACTATGTGTTCCACTTTGACCGGTGGTGGAACCCAGCGGTCGAAAACCAGGCTACTGATCGAGCTTTCAGGATCGGCCAGAATAAGAACGTCTTCGTCAACAAGTTCGTATGTATGGGCACGCTGGAGGAGCGAATCGATAAGATGATCGAGGATAAGAAGGAGCTTGCAGAGTCGGTCATCGGATCGGGTGAAGCTTGGCTGACGGAGCTGTCCTCGGAAGAGCTACGAGATGTTTTGGCTTTGAGCTGTGAAGCTATAGAGAAATGATTGCCTGGAGGTGATCGATGATGAGCGGCTACTGGGGATACTATCGAACTGATGGGCCGAAGGAAGTCGAAGACGGCATAAAGACGAAGAGCAGACGGGGTACCATCGGAGAAAAATGGTGGTCGAAACGATGGGTCGCTATCCTCGAATCCTTCAAGATGGGGGCGAGGCTCAGCCGAGGACGCTCTTATGCCCGAAAGGGTCAGGTCATATCTATAGACGTCAAGAAAGGGGTCGTGAGATCCAGAGTTCAGGGAGCTCAATCAAAGCCTTACGATATCGAGATCCGATTTGCCCAGATCGCCGAAGGCGATTGGGATAGGGCAACGGAAGCCATGGCCTCGAAGGCCGTATTCGCAGCGAAGCTTCTATCTGGAGAGATGCCAGCCGATATAGAGGACGCGTTCACCGAGGCTGGAACCTCCCTATTTCCCGGCAAAAAGGATATCAAGACAAAATGCACCTGTCCGGACTGGGCGGACCCTTGCAAGCATATCGCAGCGGTCTATTACCTCATGGCGGAGAAGTTCGACGATGACCCGTTTCTCATATTCGAGCTTCGGGGTAAGACGAAGGAGGAGATCATCGAAGCTCTACGAAATAGGCGCATATCCACGTTGGACGAAGATGATGAAGTCGAAGCAGAAGACGAAGTGGCCACATATCTGAATGATATCCCCCTTGAAGGACGCCTGGACGAGTTCTGGGAATTCGGCGGTAGCATGGAACTTGTCGGTCCCCGTCCAAGACCACCAGAGGTTGCAAACGCGATCCTCAAAAGGCTCGGAGATGCACCATTTTCCATAGGCGACTCCAATCTTGCATCCTTTCTTCCGAGGGCATACGAAGTCGCGGGTCGAGCGGCGTTGGATACGGCTGCAAGGAGCAGATATCGGGATATTGGACCCGATGGCAGCCAAGACGAAGACGATTAGCTATCTGAACGTCAGGTCGCCTTCGTAGATCTCGGCTCCGAACTCCAGAGCTTCCTCCACCGCGGTGCTATCTTTCATGAGGAATATCCGCTCTTTTTGAGTTCTCCGCATAAGCCACCGAGTCCTTCAGGACGGGAGCATACTTGCTGAACTTGTCCAGCTTGACGACGTAGCCCTTCAAACAGAGAGGCAGAACCCTTCCCACTCTGTAAAGGGAGAGGTACGACCCTTTACCGGTATTCGCTTATTCTCGTCTGGGAACTGTGGTGGGGTTGTCGAAGCAGTCGATGGTGGGTGGTGTTATTCTACTTTAAACCGATCTTCCTTAACGCTTTAGTGGCGGCCTTTCGGACCAATCTATCGCCGTCCTCATTTTCACTAACTTCGATTAGGGGCTCGATAGCTCTGACATCACCGATCTTGCCTAGAGCCTCTGCAGCAGCTACTTGAACAAGATGAATATAATATAATCCTCGTCACCACCTTCAGGTCCTTAGAGGTCATCTTTTGCAGCTCCAATCTCGTCCCAGTTGGTACTGGAGACTGTGGAACATCGGACGTTTTGCGCTCGCCATCTAGTTAAGTCAAGAACGTGCAAAAATTATGGGTAGCAGCATGCAACATGGAAAGGTAAAGGTTGGCCTGATCCAGACGTCAATCTCGACAGATCCCGATTTGAATCTTGAGAGGGCGCTTGAAAAAGCTGAAGACGCAATTGTTAGGGGAGCTCGAATCGTCTGTCTTCCTGAGCTATACCGTACTTTGTACTTCCCGCAGCGTGAAGATAAAGAGGCATTTTCTCTGGCCGAAACCATTCCGGGAGACTCTACATATGCGTTCTCTGATCTGGCCCGAAAGCACGAGGCGGTAATAATCGTGCCGACATTTGAGGAGGATAGGGGTGGCTACTACAATTCCGTGGCAGTGATAGATGCGGACGGAACCCTTCTTGACACCTACCGAAAGATACACATTCCTCACGATCCATGTTTCTTTGAGAAGAACTATTTTCGGCCCGGCAATGAATTCAGAGTATATAATACAAGATATGCCAAATTCGCGGTTCTAATCTGCTATGACCAGTGGTTCCCAGAGGCGGCCAGGATCGTGGCTTTGAAAGGCGCGGATATCATCTTCTATCCTACAGCCATCGGCTGGATAAAGGGTGCGACACCGCGAGAAGGCGATTGGCGTTCTGCCTGGGAGACGGTGCAGCGAGGTCATGCTATAGCCAATTCGGTGCATCTGGTGGCCGTAAACCGTGTGGGGGAAGAAGGCGATCTGATCTTCTGGGGAAGCTCTTTTGCCTGTGACTCGTTTGGAAATGTCATTGCCAGAGCCAGCAATAAAGATGAAGATGCATTGGTCGTCGAACTTGATCTGGGTATGAACCGAGAGGTTCGTGAAGGATGGGGCTTCATGAGGAACCGGCGTCCTGAGCTTTACTGGCCGATAGTGGAAATGTGTTCCGGAGAGCACCAGAGAGAGGAAAAGACCCTGCCCTGCTTTGACGAAACGCCTCTTGAATATGGATTCCACATGCCAGCCGAGTGGGAGAGACACGATGCCGTCTGGCTCTCCTGGCCCTACGACTTGGACAGCTTTCCAGAGATCGAAGATGTGGAAACGGCCTATATCGCCATTATCAAAGCCCTTCACGAAGGAGAGTTGGTAAACCTTCTGGTAAAAGATGAGATGATGCTTGACCGGGTGCTTCCCATGCTGGAAGACGCCGACGTGGATTTGCGAAAGATGAAGTTTCACCTGGCAAGCTATGCGGATGTATGGTTCCGAGACTACGGTCCCACATTTGTCGTCAATAGAGAGAAAAAGGAGCTGGCTATGGTAAACTGGATCTTCAATGCTTGGGGAGAAAAATATACTGAGCTCTTGTCCGACTCAGTCATTCCCTCCATTATGAACGAAGATCTCAAGCTGCAGGCCTTTTTCCCGGGCATCGTGCTTGAAGGTGGCTCAATTGACGTAAACGGCAGGGGGACTGTTCTTACCACCGAGCAATGCCTGCTGAGCAGCAACCGCAATCCTGGTCTAGGAAAAGACGAGCTGGAGTCGTACCTGAAAGGATATCTAGGAGCCCGAAAGGTAATATGGCTGAATCAGGGGATAGCAGGTGACGACACCGACGGACACGTAGATGACATCGCTCGTTTTGTCGGTTCAAATGTAGTGCTCTGCGCCTATGAGGATGACCCAGAAGACGAAAACTATTTCGTCCTCAGAGAGAACTACGAGATATTGTGCAAGGAGACTGATCATGATGGAAAAACGCTACAGGTGATCAAGCTTCCCATGCCGGGTTTTGTGGGCAAAGAACAAAGGCTTCCGGCCAGCTATGCCAACTTCTACATCGGAAACGAGGTTGTGCTGGTTCCAGTTTTCGGCCATGCCAACGATCAAGCGGCTCTGAGAATAATTCAGGACATTTTTCCAAACAGGAACATAATCGGCATCAACTGCCGGGAGATGGTTCACGGACTTGGCGCAATCCACTGTATCAGTCAGCAGCAACCGCGAGTCTGAAGGTGAAATCTGAATTGATCCCACCGTGGCCTCCGTAGCCGACAACCTCGGAGGGGTCCTGCATGACATGGGCGATCTCAAGGGCGCCAAGGAACTCTGCGAGCGTGCCCTGACGATTTGTCGGAATCAGTTGGACGAGAGCAACCTTATACGAATACTGTGCGGGACAATCTGGAGTCGATTAAACGGTAGATGTAGGTTACACTCCTTGAGCCATCAGATTCCTAGCTCTTCCACCGATGACTGATATCGAAAAATTTTATACAAGGATATCATCGGTTTCCTGGAGACATCCGGCTCCGACTTTTTAGACGATGTCTTCAGACCCATCCCATACTTTGACCTTCAAGCAGCGTCAAGTGAGTGTGGAAAAATACCATTCGTGTTTACTGGTAAACTGTTCAGGAGTCTATATCTAAAAACCGGTATGCTGCTAGGTAATTTTATGCGGGGGATGGGATTCGAACCCACGAACTCCTGCGAGACAAGGCCCTCAACCTTGCGCCTTTGACCTGGCTTGGCAACCCCCGCACAATGGGGTTTATGCTGGTTTGATGCTTTCTGCTCAGTTAAGCTAGCTCGCTCAACTGATCGCTGAGCGACGATGCACGCCTCTTGAAGTTCGCTGCGCGAACTTCGTGCTGCCGCCGGTTCATAGGTGACAAGGTTTCACTATTCGACCGCTCCAGGAGAGATAGAAATGTCGAAAAAGCGGTTGAATGTTGACTGGAGCAACGTAACCAAGGAAGAAGACTATAGCCTGGCATTAAAACGATTCAGCAATTATCTAAGGGACAGAGGATTAAGGAAATCCACTATCGGCATGTATGTCGGTTGCGCTAGAAGATATCTTCAATTCGCCCAAACCGAAAGACCCTCGAAAGAGGATTCATTGAAGTTCCGTGAATCGCTTTTGGAGAATAACTTATCAAGAAGCAGTGTCAATAACTACTCATTTGCCATCAAAAACTACCATGAGATGTTAGGAGACTCGATCAAGTTACCATTTTTGAAGAAGAACGATGAAATCCCCTATTACTTTGACGAGGACGACGTTCTGAGAATCTTCTCCGTATGTCACAACATCAAACACCTTGCGATGCTTCAAACCGCGTTCTACGGCTGCCTGAGGGCTTCTGAGCTATGCAATCTCGACGACGGTGACGTGGATCTGAAGAACTTGACCCTTCGAATCCGGGAAGGCAAAGGCGGCAGGGATGGTATAGTCTTTATCTCGAACGAATGCGCGGCCACCTTGCGGCGATATCTTGAAGTTCGGGCACAATTGGAGGTCGATGGTAATTACCCACTATTCTACACTGACTTTGGGAAGAGGTGGGATCGGAAAGATTTCTACCGGATGTTCATCACTTATAAGAAGAAGGCGGGCATCGAAAAGACTGGAGGCGTTCACGTTTTCGCGCGACATACTCCGGCTACAATAATGATAGCTAAGGGCTGTGATATACGAATAGTAAAGGAAGTATTACGACATAGGGATATCAGAACTACGCTCAGGTATGCCCACGTTGCAGATAAAACGAAGAGGGTGCGGTATGAGCAATATTTGGTGCTATGAGTCCCATCAGCCCTTGTTTTTTGCTGGCCGGCTCGATAAGAACGTTATTTTTTCGGTATTTTTATAATATCCCAAACGTCCTACATTTCCTCTACAATAGTATAAATAGAGGATTTGTTGTGTTTTTGAGAATTTATTGATAATTATTTAATCTTGGTTGATATTTACTAATTTTTTTAAGCCGAGTTCATTTAGAAAATAGAATTTGTTGTTTTATCACATTCGCCTTTTAAAGGATGCGGGTCGATCTTCAATGCTTATTCTCTGGTATCATGATACTCGTCCTTATCATCTCGATATCTGTGCCGACAAGTTATACATGCATCTTTAAATAGTATTAGTCTTTACCATTTATTCGTGGCAAGAAAGGCGCTTCGGGGCAGGGATGTAATGGCTCTCCATCGCGATCAGGCCATCAGGGAGGAGGGGGAGGAGGTATAAACAGTGAAAATATTAATTTATGAATCAGGTTATGTGGATCTGGAAGCGCCAATTTATATGACTCAAGCTCAATTTGAAATATTCAAAAAATTTTTTGAGGAGAATTTTCATGTAGATTATATTGAAAAGATAGAAGCAACTAGAAAATCAGGCACAAGAAATGGGGATTTTAAAGAATGGACCTTGGAAGATTATTTGGCACTATTAGAACCAATAGATAATCTTAGGTTGGCCGCCAAGATGGATCGGACCGAGATGGGAATAAGAATGAAGCGAGGGCAATTTGTTTTTGATTTTTTAGCATGGATGAAAACGAAAGGCTATTCGTTGCCCGTCGATAAAGCTACCATAAGGGAATTCTTCGGTGAAAACGAGGCAATATGAAACTCCTTATTGGTGATAAAGATCATTTTGATTTTGATGATGCCGTGCTGATGACGCAAGAACAAAGAGATAAATTCATAGATATGATGAAAGAGCTGTTTTCAGTTGTCCAATTAGAGAAGACTGATAAATTTCGGCTAGAAAGACTGGGGGACAAGATCTTCGCTAGAAATTGGACGACCGAGGAATTAAAATATTTATTAGAGATAAAAGACATAAATACAATCTGTGAAGGGCTTGGGCGATCCTGGATGAGTGTCGATATCAAGAGAGGAGCTTTTATTCCTTTATTCATGGTATGGGCTCATGAAATGGGATATGATATCGTACACGGTGACATAAAAAGCCTAATAGAAAAATTCGTTGAAGATAAAGAATTGGAAAAACGAGAAAGAAAGGAAGCCAAGAGAAATAATAGCATCGAAGCGTTACAGCTTAAAATAAATAAACTAAATGTAAAACAGGATTCTATTTATCGGCGCAGGCGTGTAGGCCTAAAATATGCAGAAGATGAGAAAATTCTGTCTGATATAAATGCACAAATACTTGATCTTGAACATAAGATCAGTATGGGGAGCAGCAAGCTCTGATAATCTAGATTCCTGCCATTTTCCAACATCGGATCAGGCATCTTATGGAAGCCAATACACGCGAGCTCGTTTTCGAAAGACAGGTTCTCATGCTCCCCATACCTTCCACCTCTTGCCATCCAAAGGCTCATGCAACTCTGCTCTCTTTCGCCCCTTCTCTCTAGTGTCTATCTTGCCAGCGATGTCTCCGAAATAATGGCGTTCAAGTCTATACCTCAAGATCTAAGACCGGGAGTAATCGAAAATCCACCGCATAGAGCTGAAGATCGATATTTGGTAATGTGCTGAGGGCATAGCGTAGAGCGTCATCAGCCTGGCGAGCTATAACTAGCCCGTTGATTTCTTCACCTGGCTCTGCAAGGTGCGCCTTTACCCAACCGATGTAACGGAGGATTTGGCCTACTGTCGAATCACTTGCCTGATCTCTCTTCAGCTCCACAACCAGCCATCGGGCCTTATCTTTATGGCGGGCGAGGAGATCAATGCGGCCAACGCCGCACGGATATTCGAATCCAGCCACCTCATCACCGGGCTCGCTGTAGAGGTTCCACTCACGGCCAAGGGACGTCTTGCTCCAGTTATCCCTAAGGAACTCGTGTAGATGACGTTCGAGCCCAAAGCCTTGTGCTTCTATTATTCTGGATGATGTAACTTCACGCTCACCCACATTTTCGGATTTAGGCTCTTCATTGGGCGGATGTATCTGAAAGTTCCACCACAGAGCATCCAATGACCAGAGGTCGATTTGAAGATCGTCGGCCAATCTGCTAAAAATTTGATTTATCTTGATGTAGCGCCCTCCCATCGATTCGCCGCGTTCAAATCTTGGCCAGAGGTTGAGCGCCTTGAGGCCTCCTTCAGAAGTGTTGTTCCAGACCCCATATTTTTCGGGATATGCCACTTGTAGAATTGCAGTAACGATCGCCTTTCCCATTCCAGGTACTCTGTTCACAGCCCTGTTGAAACGATCATCGACTGGTTGTTCCTCACTTAGAAGGTACGTGAGAGAGCTACGAAGGATCGACATATCAGCGCACGTCTTTGAACCGGATCGATGAAGCGGCCAATGGTGGTTGTTCTCAAAGAGCAAGAAAGCACGGAATTCCTGTTCTGTGAGCTCGGACAAGTGCCCCTCTGAGAAGATGGGCTGAAATCTGGCCAGCACATCATCTCGAAATTCGGCGATCTCCTTTAAAACTGGAACGGTCTCTAACTTGACCAATTCCCCTCTTACCTTCTCTACCGCCTGATCATAAATCAAATCGTTCATCTTGCCACCTCTCGCAGCATCTTTATTTTTAACGAATATCCCGCAGCTCTGCTGCGGGTACGCCGCCGCAACTTGACTATCTCGCCTTCAATTCTTCAATCTTCCTCATCTCCACGTTGATCTCTTCCAGAGGCCTTGTAGGCTAGTACTCGTAGAAGTAGTGGTAGAAATTGTTCTTTACACACTCGCTTTGGCAATGAATCTACTCACAATGCAATAAGAATGGTCGGTTATATATTTAAGGGTCAAGTTCAGGCATGGAGTTGCCCAAAATTGATAAATAGGTCATATATCCTCATAGTCCCTCAATAACAAAATAGATTGATGATAATGAGAGGAGCCTATCATAAAACTAAACATGGTGCCTATTATATAGGAGATTCGACTAAGTTGCTTCAGTCGAATTTGGGCAAAGAGCTCCGCGGAAAGGTACAACTTCTTCTAACATCTCCACCGTTCCCTCTGAATAATAAAAAGAGTTACGGAAATCTCAATGGCGAAGAATATAACAATTGGTTTTCAGGGCTTGCAAAGATCTTCGCGGACCTGCTTACAGATGATGGATCCATCGTTATTGAACTTGGAAATGCGTGGGTATCAGGTCGCCCAGTGCAGTCTCTTCTTCATATAAAATCGTTAATAAACTTTCTTGAGAATTCTGATGCGGATTTGCGATTGTGTCAGCAATTCATTTGCTATAATCCTTCTCGCTTGCCATCTCCAGCTCAATGGGTTACGGTTGAACGAATTCGAACCACGGATAGTTATACACAAATCTGGTGGATGGCCAAAACCGATTTCCCGAAAGCTGATAACAGGAAAGTGCTTCGACCCTATAGCAAAGAGATGAAGAATTTGCTAGCACGTCGTAATTGTAATACTGGAAAAAGACCATCCGAGCATAGGATTAGCAAGAACGGTTTTATGAAGGACCATAAAGGAAGTATTATGCCGAATGTACTTGAACTCGAACCTATGGACGAAGACCGAGAAGTACGCCTACCAAATGCATTTAGCATATCAAACACAGAATCCAATGATTTCTTCATGAGACGAAGCCGAGAAACGGGCATTATACCTCATCCAGCTCGCATGCCAAAGAGATTAGCCGCATTTTTTATCGAATTCCTGACCGACGCAGGGGATCTCGTCCTCGATCCGTTCGCAGGAAGCAATACTACCGGTTTTGTTGCCGAGTTACTCCGCAGGCAATGGATTTCGATAGAAATCCAAGAAGAATATGCTATGCAATCGCTAATACGTTTCGAAGATCCTATTTTAATGGACAACAAATTACCAGAGGAGATGAACAGCAGTGACGCCAAGCTTTAAGGAAGAAATTTCAAAGATAGCATCTACAGATTTATTTAAGCGTGATGACAAGGGTGCATTTGAGACTGGCTATTTCATAGGACGTCCATTCCATATTGACTACGATCGGGCAAATATTTTGGTAGCCGATTCCTGGAAGCAAAAAGCCAAAGGCATACCTCAAGGATCCTTCCTTCTAGCATATTATGAAGATGAAGAAAACGTCTTGGAAGCGCTGCTTCTACGAGTCCTAAAACCATCAAAACTTCCGAGTGACAGTGATATAATTAGTTCTATGATAGAATATTACAAAGATAATTTAAAAACAAGCGGTAAAAAAACCCAATTGGATAGCTTTACTCGGTATGAATTTAGTTTTTCTGGCTTGGAGTGTCGCATCTTGGGAACGTTCTATAAAGATGAAACTGGGAAAAGGCATTTTGGTGCGGATGTTGAAAACTTTTATAGTGCACATCATTATAGTGTTATAAAACCCAACGCAGATGTATTGAAACTTATCGTTAACCTTCGTGAAGGAGAGATTACAGATACGCCTATTGATATCCCAATTGGCACAGTACGCTATAGTTCAAGTCGCAGATTCCAGCGACAAGAGAGCAATGTCACTGTCTTTGTAAGTCCTGCAGACTTCCTAGGGAAGAGAACTGCATTATTTGGTATGACTCGAACAGGAAAATCAAATACCGTAAAGAAGATTATTCAAGCCACTGTGCTGATGAGTGAAAAAGCAATAAATTCACTCGAAAAACCAACACATGAAGGAATCGAGGAAAATCTAGAGCCCTTGACTAAGAACGGAACGCCAAAGTTTCCCGTTGGGCAGATAATCTTCGACATAAATGGCGAATACGCCAACGCGAATTTGCAGGATCGAGGAACGGCTATCTTCGAACTTTATGAGAAATATACGACACGTTATAGCACAATAAAAAAATATGGTTTTAAAGTAATGAAGGTCAACTTCTACCGTGATATCCTATCAGGATTCGAACTAGTTCGTTCTCATTTGTTACGAAGTGATGGTAATTATATAGAAAGTTTTAGATCTGTAGACTTAATGCAGCCTGATGATTACGAGACGAACCACTCAGCAAAAACTCGCTACGATCGAAAAGTCGCTGCATATCTATGTTGTCTTTATAAAGCTGGGTTCCCTGCTCCAAACAATTTTACCGTTCGATTCCAAGGAAAAGCTGAACTTAATCTAATGGTCAGAAAAGACGGAAGTCTTGATCCAAGCAGAGGCATCTCTTTACAAGAAGCAAGTGACTGGTTCACCACAATATGGGATAATTATAATAGTCATCCTTACTTCCAAGATTATCCAAGGACACATGATGATCGTGAGTGGGCTGACGAAGATTTTAAAGCAATACTCGTCTTTCTTTCACGTAAGAGAAATCCAGGAGCCTCTGCAACTGTTGATGGTTATCGAAAGCTTCGCGGAATCAGAGATCTGCATACAGAAACCGTTGATAGACCTTTTGAAGCTTCCATCATTGGGGAGCTAAGAAATGGGAAAATTATCATAGTCGACCTATCCCAAGGCGATCCTGAGATTCAAGCTCTATATTCAGAACGCATTTGCCGGCGAATTTTCGAAGATTCAATGAAACGTTTCATCGAAAATAAACCCAACAACTTCATTCAATTTTATTTCGAGGAGGCGCACAACCTTTTTCCCAAGAAAGATGATAGAGATTTGAGTGATATTTACAACCGACTAGCAAAGGAAGGGGCTAAGCTAAATCTCGGTTTAATCTACGCTACCCAAGAAGTTAGTTCTATTAGTGCAAATATATTAAAAAACACTCAAAATTGGTTTATAGCACATTTAAATAACGAAGATAAAACAAAAGAAATAAAAAAATATTATGAATTTAATGATTTTTAAAAAAATCATAAACGAAATAACAAGAATAATAATAAATG
>Ga0116164_10000694_pt1 | contig 27891 bp, 23 predicted proteins | sample AD_UKC109_MetaG_FD_89888 | JGI IMG/M metagenome (GOLD analysis project Ga0116164, IMG submission 89888) | Active sludge microbial communities of municipal wastewater-treating anaerobic digesters from Hong Kong - AD_UKC109_MetaG | ecosystem: Engineered > Bioreactor > Anaerobic > Digestate... | reverse complement strand
TTAATTTTACTTCTGTATTCATTTCTGACAGTTTTTGGGGTTAAACATTTATTTGTTTTCTCTAAATTCAAATATAGTTTAATCCCTAACTGTCAGATTAAGTCTTGACTAATTCAAATAATTTAATCTGACTGCCTCCGTTTAGACTTTACAAAACTGTACAAATTAAAGAATGGCTTTCAAGGGAAAATGTTTACTGATAACCGGAGGAACCGGTTCGTTTGGCAATGCTGTGCTGAGAAGATTTATTGATACTGATATCAGGGAGATAAGGATTTTTAGTCGCGACGAGAAGAAGCAGGATGACATGCGGCAGTTCTACAAGAATCCGAAGATTAAATATTTCATCGGGGATGTACGCGACAGAAGGAGTATCGACACGGCGATGAAGGGTGCCGATTATGTCTTTCACGCAGCAGCCCTGAAGCAAGTCCCTTCGTGCGAGTTTTTCCCGGCCGAGGCAGTCAGGACAAATGTCCTGGGATGTGAGAATGTTCTTGATTCGGCGGAGTTTCACCGTGTAAAGAGAGTGATAGTGCTGAGTACCGACAAGGCTGTTTACCCGATCAATGCAATGGGCATGACCAAGGCGCTGAGCGAGAAGGTGATGGTTGCAAAGTCGCGCAATCTCAACGGCAGCGGCACTGTCTTCTGCGGTACCAGATACGGCAATGTGATGGCCTCCCGCGGATCTGTGATTCCGCTGTTTGTCAATCAGATGAAACACAATCAGCCTATTACCGTGACCGATCCGAACATGACACGCTTCATGATGAGTCTCGAAAGCGCGGTTGATCTCGTACTGTTCGCATTTGAGCACGGTGAAAACGGTGACATCTTCGTCAAGAAATCACCCGCCACAACCATTGAGACACTGTCACGGGCTATAAAGGAACTGTATCATTCTTCGTCCGAGATAAAGGTCATCGGATCAAGACACGGTGAGAAGCTCTTCGAGACCCTCGTGAACCGCGAGGAGATGGTCAAGGCTGAGGATATGGGTGATTTTTACAGGATACCGGCAGATACCCGCGATCTCAACTACAACAAGTACTTCACCGAGGGCACGGAGGCCGTATCCGAGATTGAGGAGTACCATTCCCATAATACATACAGGCTTAGCCTTGAGGAGACCAAAGACCTTCTGTTGAGCCTGAGGTTCATAAGACAGGATGTCCTGAGCGAGAATCCGGAGATGATCTATGAACCTTAGCCTGCCGGATTGCTGAAATTTCAACCGTTCGTGATGCGGTCTGCCTGATCACGGGAAGCTCAAAGCGGATTCACCAATACAGCTTATAAGATGAAAATTTTCCGAAACATTCTGGCAGTTACTTTATTTTTCTGCCTTGGAGGAGGAGCATACGCTCAGCAAGGCAGCTATAATGCGGGCCTCGAAGGATGGGCCGGTTACTCAACGAAAGGAGTGCTCCCCTTCTGGTTAAGGTCCAACCGTTTCGGAAGTGTCCCACTTGACGGGGCATCCATGAGTCTTGTCGGTTTTGCAGGAAAGGATTTCGATTCCGGTAACGGCCGGCTTTTTGACTGGGGGGGCGCCCTGGAAGGCCGCGGGAATCTCGGTCACGATTCCGAGTTTAAGCTCATCGAAGCCTATGGCAAGATCCGCATCGGCATTTTTGAGGTTAAAGGTGGCAGATCGCGCAAGATTACGGGTCTGTGTGACAGTACATTATCCTCAGGTTCATGGTCCGTTTCAGGGAATAACCTGGGGATACCCGAGATCGATGTGTCGATTGCTGACTACTACGCTCTGCCCTGGTTCGGGGAACTGTTTGCAATAAAAGGCAATCTGGCACACGGTTGGATGGGCGATCTTCAGTTGACCAGGTACATCATGGAGGATACACTCTCCCTCCCTTCGTATCTTCACCAGAAGTCATTGTACGGCCGGATAGGAAGACCGTCCTGGAAATTCAGGTTCTACGGAGGTTTTAATCATCAGGTCGTATGGGGCAGCGAACAAAAATATTACCTCGATGATTACAAGCTGAAACCGTGGGAGACCTATTTCTATGTTCTGACAGGCAAGCGTTACAGCAGCGGATACATCCAGGATGAGAGGCAGGGGAACCATATGGGATCAGTTGATCTCGGGTTTGAATTAGACCTTGAAAAAATCAGTATCCTGTTATACCGTCAGAACTTTTATGAGGTCGGAGGTCTTGCCCATTTTGCAAATATTCAGGATGGCCTGAACGGCCTGAGTCTTGAAAACAGATCCGTAGAAGACGGAAGAGGGCACTGGAGAAAATTCCTGGTCGAATTCCTTTATACAAAAAATCAGGCCGGCATGCCAGACTCTCCCGAGTATGGTTCAGATTATGAGCCTTATTATAATCACGGACAATACATTACCGGGTGGTCTTACAAGGGGGAAAATATAGGAACACCATTCTTAAGTGCCAGGACGTATCTCAGGGAAGGTCTGGCGGCACACCCGAAGGAGTATTTCATCAATAACCGGGTAATGGCACTGCACCTTGGTGGCGAGGGCATGATCAGCAATATTGATTATATATTCAGGGCTTCGTGGTCATGGAACTACGGGACCTATAACACCACCGATGAGGAGCAGTCAACCGGCAATCCGGATCCCGGATTATACGGGCTTTTTGGTGTAAGAAAGCAGTTTTCGGCATACCTTGAGTTAAACAGGCAGTTGAAAGACAATTTCAGTGTCGGTCTGGTGGGAGCGGCTGATCTGGGTGATCTGTATTACAATTCGGGAGGATTGTTCCTGAAGGTCGGGTATTCATTCATGAAGTCGGATGATTAACAGAACTGAGTGTTATCTTTTTCGCAGGAAGTCAGTATCATAGTGTCAGACCCGGCACCATTTCTTTAAAAATCCACAAAATGATCAGAGTAGGAATTACAGGCCAGTCTGGCTTTATTGGCAGCCATCTCTTCAATTATCTCAGGAATGTCAAAGGGGAGATAGAATGCATCCCGTTCCGGGATGATTATTTCACTGATCCGGGGAGGCTTGAGGATTTTGTCAGCCAGTGCGATGCCATTGTTCACCTTGCAGGAGTAAACAGACACAGTGATCCGCAATTCATTTATGACACAAATATTGATCTGGTAAACAGACTGATCAATGCAATAAGCCGGACAGGAACCAGTCCTCATGTATTATTTGCTTCTTCGACACAGGAAGAGCGTGACAACATATTCGGAAAATCAAAGCGTGAGGGCAGGAAATTACTGGCAGGCTGGGCAGAAAAGTCCGGAGGGACCTTCACGGGGATGGTGATTCCCAATGTTTTCGGCCCTTTCGGAAACCCCTATTACAACTCGGTGGTTGCAACATTTTCCCACCAGCTTACTCACGATGAACAACCCAGGATAGAAGTTGATGCACAACTGAAACTGATTTATATAGCTGATCTCGTAAAAATAATATATTACCTGATAATCAACAGAATAGCGGCCGATGAATACAGGATTCCGCCTACAGATGAAGCCACGGTTTCAGAAATTCTGACACTGTTGCAGAGCTTTAAGATCCAGTATTTTGAACAGGGGGTGGTTCCAAACCTGTCTGACCCGTTTGAAAGAAATCTGTTCAATACATTTGTTTGTTATATTGACCATAAGGAATATTTCCCGTTCCAGCTTAAGCTGAATACAGACGACAGAGGTTCTTTCGTTGAGACTGTCAAGGCAAACAGCGGCGGCCAGGTTTCATTCTCCACCACGAAACCAGGCATTACAAGGGGAAATCATTTCCACACAAGAAAGGCTGAACGTTTTGCAGTCATCAGGGGAAATGCGAGGATACAAATCCGCCGTATCGGCTCGGATCAGGTGCATGAGTTTCATCTTGACGGCTCCAGACCTGCCTTTGTGGATATGCCCATCTGGCATACACACAATATTACAAATACCGGAGATGAAGATCTTTATACGATATTCTGGATAAGTGAGCTATATGACCCGGGAGATCCTGATACATATTTCGAAAAGGTCTGATGCTGGAAACCCGGAATGCCTGAGAATCAGTAAAATTTATATAATCCGAGATGAAGAGAACCAAAGTCATCACTGTTGTTGGTACACGACCTGAGATTATACGTTTATCCAGGGTTATGTCTCTGCTTGATGCACATACAGATCATATTATTGCTCATACGGGTCAGAATTATGATTATGAATTGAACGAAATATTTTACAGGGATCTGGAGCTCAGGAAGCCCGATTTCTATCTTAACGTAGATGTTTCATCACTTGAGGCCTCGGTGGGTGATATTATAAGGAAATCGGGGGAGCTCCTCCGGAGAGAAAGGCCGGATGCCCTGCTGGTCCTTGGTGATACAAATTCGTGCCTTTCGGCATATATGGCGAAGAGGTTACATATACCCATATTCCACATGGAAGCCGGTAACAGGTGTTATGATTTTAATGTTCCTGAGGAGATTAATCGCCGGCTGATTGACCATATGGCTGATTTCAACCTGGTATATACAGAGCATGCCAGGCGTCACCTCATTTCGGAAGGACTGCCACACCGTCGTATCTACCTGACAGGATCTCCCATGTTTGAAGTGCTGAATTACTATGCTTCAAAAACAGACTCATCCGGAATACTGCAGGAGCTGAGTCTGAGCAAAGGGAAATATTTTGTGGTCTCTGCACACCGGGAAGAAAACGTAGATAGTCCTTCCAATCTGATCCTGATAATGGATGTTCTGAACAGGCTTGCCGGGGAGTATAAGCTGCCTGTCATTGTATCAACACATCCGAGGACACGTAAACGGCTTGAGGAGATTAAGGATCGGGTTAATGATTCCCTTATTCAGTTTCTGAAACCCTTCGGATTTTCCAATTACATTCAGCTGCAAAAGAACAGCCTGTGTACCATCTCTGACAGCGGAACAATAAGTGAGGAATCTGCGATCCTGAATTTTGCAGCGATCTCCCTGAGAAACTCAATGGAGCGTCCTGAGGCTCAGGATGCCGGCACAATTGTGTTAACCGGACTTGTCCCGGAGGATGTCATGAGATCAGTTGAACTGGTGATTTACGAGAAGAATACCGGCATTGAAAAGGAAATACCGGCAGACTACAAGGTTTCAAACACCTCCTGGAGGGTTCTCAAACTGATTCAGGGATTGAGTCCTCTTTCAAACAGATGGCATGGCATTGCCAGGTAGCAGATTTGCGGGACTCAATCTTTATATTTTGATGAAAAACAATGCACTCATGTATTAGATTAAGGACCACTTTTCATATCTTTATATCCTAATGGCCCTAAATATGAAAACACCTTCTTCAGGATTTGTCCTGATCATTATGTTGCTGTTCCTGACAGCATCTTGTGTAACAAAAAAACATCTCACATATCTCCAGTTTTCAGGCGGTTCTGCAGCGGTCAGCAGTGAAACCGGAGATCGGCAAAACAGTATTACTCCGGCTGCCTATAAGGTAATGCCTCATGATAATCTTTATATCAGGGTAATTACACCTGATCCCCAGTGGTCAGAGCTCTTCAACAGTATGCCGGTGGGAGTCGGAGGATCATTGACGGAAGAGAGTGCGGGCCTTTTCGGTTATTCTGTTGACGAATCAGGAATGATCGAGATACCCTTTGTCGGGAAAGTCGAAGTAGGCGGACATACCCTGTCAGAAATAAAAACTGAACTTGACTCAATATTCAGAGGGTATGTAACAGATGCTGCCATAACGATCAGGCTGGTCAATAATTTCATCAGCATCATTGGTGAGGTAAACCTCCCGGGCCGGTATCCCATTATGAGAGACCGGATAAACGTATTCGAAGCATTGTCGATGGCTGGTGATATGACAACCTTTGGTGACCGTCAACGGATAAAGCTTATCAGACCTTCACCCTATGGTCCGATAATTAAAGAATTTTCACTCGCAGACCGCAGCATATTTTCATCGGAGTTTTACTATATCATGCCCAATGATATTATCTATGCGATACCGATGAAAGGGAGGGCGTTTGAGGTTAACTCCACCATCTGGACCCTGCTGCTGAGCACCATCACTTCGACCCTTGGTGTGATTGCCTTCTTCAGAACCCTTTGAGTTGATCTGAATCAGTTCTGCAGACGAAGGGAAAGGCAGTTCCGCTTTAATGATCCTAAAGCTTTCCGGATAAAAGTATATCACAAGCACAGAATCTAGAACACGATGAAAGAAAGTGATAATTTCACCCTGGAGCCGTCAAACAGGCATCAGCAGGGAAGTTCATTTGACTTAATGGTAATTGTACCCCTGGTACTGAAAAACTGGTACTGGTTTCTGATATGTGTTGCCCTGGCAATGCTTGTGTCAAACTGGTACATCAAGCATACAATGCCGGTCTATCGGACTACTGCCACAATCCTGGTAAATGACAGGGATGAGAGAACCCTCGTTGACAATTCGGACCTGTTGCAGGGACTGGGGCTTCCGGGTGGAATGAAGAACATTCAGAACCAGATAATGCTCCTTAAATCAAGGGCTCTTACTGAAAAGACCCTGAATGAACTGTCATACGAAATCGAATTCTATTACAGGACCATCAGGAACAGGTTGCCGATTTATCCGGAAATGCCGGTCAGGGTAATCCCTGATACAGATAATCCCCTGCCAAAGGACATTGAATTCTCGCTCGAATTCCTCAATGACAGCCTGTTTATCCTTGAATCGAAATCTAAAATTTTCCCATACCGTAAGGAAGCCAGGTTCGGTGAGGTCATAGAACTCAGAAGCGGCAGTTTCAGCATTGAATGCCGTGACAAGGAATGGCTGGCGGCAAACATGGAACGGGACCTCTGTTTTATAATACATAGTCGGAGACGTCTTACAAATTCATATCTGACAAGACTCAATGTGGAGTTGGTCTCACGTGAAGGATCAGTGCTGCGAACGAGTCTTGAAGGTACCAACAGGACCAAAGATGTCGATTTTCTGAATAAGCACATTGAAGGGTTCCAGGCAATTTCGCTTGACAAGAAGAATGCAGAGGCGGTAAGACGTATTCAATTCATAGATGACCAGCTCGTCGGAATTTCCGACTCACTGTCACTAACTGAAAACAAGCTGCAGCAGTTCCGTTCATCCCACCGGGTTATGGATCTTTCCGCCCAGGGCCAGTCAATTATCGGCCAGGTTACACTGCTTGAAAATGAGAAAGCCCGCCTGAACCTGGAAGCCAATTACTACGATTACCTTGCAGATTATCTGGAAAAGGATGCATCCGGCGAGGTGCCTATTGTTCCTGTAACAATGGGGATAACCGACCCGGGACTGACACGACTGGTTACAGAGCTGACCGAGCTTCAGGGTCAGCTGACAGCCAGAGGGGCCGGTGAAATGAACCCTCTTCAGAGAAACCTTGAGCTCAGGATCAGGTCTGCCAAGGATGCATTGAAGGAGACACTTAATGGATTACGGAGAGCCAACAGCCTGGCAAGATCTGAAAACCAGCAGCAGATTAACAGGGCAAATGCCCAGGCATCAGCCCTTCCGGTTACGGAGAGACAGTTGCTCGGTATTGAGAGAAAGTTTGAACTCAATAATGAGCTATACACATTCCTTCTTGAGACAAGGGCGGAACAGGAGATGCAGAAGGCTTCCAACAGGGCTGACAGCGAGGTAATTGATCCGGCTGATGCACGGTTCAGCGTACTCGTGGCGCCAAGGAAGGCAGTGGTGACACTGATAGGCTTGTTTCTCGGTTTCGCATTGCCTCTTTTTACGATAATAATCTTCAACCTGTTCAATAAGAAACTAAAGTACGAAGACATCCGCAGGATCACTGACCTGCCTGTCGTCGGCAACCTGCCACGTTACCAGGGTAAGAGCAACACTGTCGTATTCGAGGATCCGACTTCATCCATAGCAGAAGCATTTCGCCTGTTGAGATCAAAGATGCAGTTCTTCACCAAGGAGGCCAAGGCTCCGGTTATCCTCATTACCTCAACCATGCCGGGGGATGGAAAAACATTCTCTGCAATAAACCTGGCATCGGTAAGCAGCCTGCTGGACAAGAAGACAATCCTGGTCGGGTTTGATTTGCGTAAACCCCGTATTTACCAGGAGTTCGGTCTCGATAATGAGAGAGGGGTTTCCACCTGGCTTATTGGGAAGGACAATCTAGAGCAGGTCATACAGAAGACGAAATTTGAGAATTTATCTGTGATTACCGCCGGTCCCATCCCGCCGAACCCCTCTGAATTAACCGCTCTGGAGAAAACACAGGAACTGTTCAGGTTGCTGAAGGAGAGATATGACTATATCTTCATCGACTCTTCCCCGATAGGAATCGTTTCCGATACATACTACCTGGCATCGCTGGCTGACGCATGTCTCCTGGTGGTCAGACCGGATAAGACGATAAGGGAGGGTTTCATAAACACTTTAAGTGAAGTCCATTCTTCCGGAATAAGGGGAGTGAGCCTGGTAATAAATGACATACAGTCTGACAGCAAGCATTACGGTTATGGTGAGCGATACGGGTACACCAATGACAAGGAGCGATCAAAGAGATCCCTGTTCGGCAAAAAGCGGAGGTCAGGCAGGTAACTGGTCCATCTCTCTTTCCTGTTTCGGTTAAGAATAAGAATCAGACAGCCGGGTCCGCGGATCCCGGGAACCATATTATACTTTTCCTCTTTGAACTACAATACCCAAGCCAGCAACACCAACCAGGCTATCTGGGTCGGAATTGGACAATTAAGTTCATTCTTCCTTTCCCTTTTAAGTGCCGCTATCCTGGCAAGATATTTCAATAAGTCAGATTATGGGACCTACAAGCAGGTGCTGTATATTTATAACACCCTCCTCATCCTGTTCTCTGCCGGACTCCAGGGTGCGTATTCGTACTTTCTTCCCAGGCAGTCAATGGAACAGGGGAAGGATTTCATCTACAAGCTTATAAGGACATTCCTGATATCAGGCATATTTTTTTCAGTTACACTGTTTCTTTCGGCACCTGCCATTGCCGTCCTTTTTAAGAATCCTGACCTGCAGAAAGGACTCAGAATCTTTTCAGCAGTTCCGGTATTGATGCTTCCGGTCATTGGAATAGAGGGAATATACGCGACCCTGCGAAAAACACATGTTATTGCCATATACACAACTCTGTCCAGGGTACTTATGTTGCTTCTTATTACAGTACCGGTACTGTTGCTCAAAGGAACCTACATTACTGCATTATACGGATGGATCATCGCTTCGCTGGTGACATTCCTGACCGGCATTTACCTGATCCTGAAACCATTTGTTGCTGTTGAGCGCAAGCCCACCCGGTTTCGTTATGAGGATATATTCAGATACAGTACCCCTCTTATGGTGGCAACGATCTATGGCATTATCATCAGGTTTGCAGATCAGTTCTTTATCAGCAGATACTATGGCGCTGAGGTTTTTGCTGAGTTCTCAAATGGATTTATTGACCTGCCCTTCGTAGCGATGATAGCCGGAGCCACTGTTACAGTATTGTTACCCCTGTTCTCAAGGTACAGTGAGACTTCCGAAGGCATTGACAGCATTTGCCAGACCTGGAAGAGTGCGACAGAGAGATCCATCATACTGGTTTATCCCCTGCTTGCATTCTTTATTTTCAACGCAAGAAATTCAGTTGTTGCATTATACGGACCGCAGTACGAAGTGTCTGCCGTCTATTTCATAATCGGAATGATGATAGGTTACTTTAATATCATCGTTTTCCAGTCTGTTCTGTTCGCTCTCGGGAAGACACGGATATATGCAAGGATACACCTGGTACAGGCTGTCCTGATTTGGATAGTGGGTTTCATAATTGTGAGTCTTTCAGGTTCACCTGCCACCTATGCAGCCCTTTCCCGGATCTTCTATATAGCCCAGGTATGTGTCGGAATCTACTATGCCGCAAGAGTCCTTGGTGTAAGCCTGAAATATGTGATTCCGTTCAGTACGATGCTGAAGGTTTTATTACATTCCTCAGCAATCTGCGGCCTGGTAAGCTTCCTGACGGGACTGACCGATCTGAACGTATTCCTTTCACTCGGAATCTCCGGCCTGGGATCGTTATTACTCATAATTCTGTCCGGTGATTTATTCGGGATTCACTATCGTGCCGTGCTGGCTTCTATGCTGGCAAATGCCCCCGGAGCCGGGTTGCTTACGGGAAGGGGCAGATAGTGTGAGGATTGTTTTGATTTTTATCGGAACGGATTAATAAGCGTTCCATCTTCAGGAAAATAAAGCTTTTGTTCTATGTGCGGAATCTCCGGAATAGTGCGGTTACAGGAAGGTAATACAAGTGATATATTAAGAATGAATTCCGTCATCAGACACCGTGGTCCGGATGACGAGGGATTCCTGTTGCTTGACAACCCGGGGGAGCTGCATATCATGGGTGGAGACGACACCACGCGAGAGGCATGGGGTTCGGACTTCGGGTATGCCCCTAAATCCCGGATACGGGAAAACAGCGACAGGCCATATGTCATGGCTTTGGGACACCGCAGATTATCGATCCTTGATTTGTCTGCAGCCGGTCACCAGCCAATGTCCGGCCTTGACGGAAGGTACTGGATTGTTTTTAACGGGGAGATCTATAACTATCATGATATAAGGAATGAATTACAGGACAGGGGATATCGGTTTATAACCAGGACTGATACGGAAGTTGTTCTGGCAGCTTACGCTGAATGGAGTGAGAAGTGCCTCGAAAGGTTTGTTGGCATGTGGTCCTTTGCAATATATGATCATAAACTCAATGAAATATTTCTGTCAAGAGACAGGTATGGCATAAAACCGATGTATTACTGGTTCTCCCCAGAAGGCAGCTTTTGTTTTGGCAGTGAGATAAAGCAGTTTACAGTCTGCCGGGGATGGGAAGCAGTCATGAACAGGCAAAGGGTATACGATTACCTTTTTTACTCTTTTACTGATCATACCGATGAAACAATGTTCTCGGGAGTGTATCAGTTGCCAGCCGGGTCATACTTCCGGTCTGGAGTAAAGGAATTGCGAAGAGACGGCAGCGGAAGGATAAGGTCTGAGAGATGGTATAATCCTGTCCGGATTCCGTTCGGTGGATCCTTTAATGATGCAACTTCTGCATTCCGGAGTCTCTTTGACCAGGCAGTCAGGGAGCATCTGATGGCAGACGTACCCGTCGGAACGGCACTCTCGGGAGGTCTGGACTCTTCTTCAATTGTTTGCGAGGTGAACCGTATTTTGCGCAACAGCGGGAATGAAGAGCTCCAGAAGACATTTTCATCCTGTGCTGCCGATGAACGTTACGATGAAAAGAAATGGATGGACATAGTGACCGAGCATACAAAGGTTGATTCTCACGTTATCTATCCTCAGTTGCAGGATGCACTGGATACAACCGGCAATCTGATATGGTACCAGGATGAGCCTTACCAGTCCCAGAGCGCTTTTCTCGGATATAGTGTTTTTGGTCTTGCCCGGAAAAACGGAGTTAAAGTGCTTCTCAACGGCCAGGGTGCAGATGAGTACCTGGGCGGATACGGACAGTTCTCAGGTGCAAGGTATGCAGGTATGGTACGACAGTTCAAATGGCTCTCCCTGGTTGCGGACATCAGGAATCTCCGAAAGGTAAGACCTGTAACCAATGCAACCCTGCTGAGGCACATTTCCTATCATCTGATACCTGAGATTCTGAAAGGCCGGATTGTCAACATATCCGGAAGCGCCGGATTTATAAAGGAAATTGTAGACATCGGGAAACTCGGGGTTCCGTATTCCCATCCTTATGATGCAATTCCGGTAAAAATGAACTCAGTCCCTGAGATTTCAGACCACCTGACGTTCTATAGTACTCTTCCCAAATACCTCAGGTGGGAGGACAGGAACTCGATGGCTCATTCTGTTGAAGCCAGGGTCCCGTTTCTGGACCACCGGCTTGTCGAATTTGCCTGTTCCCTGCCGGAAGTCTACCTTGAAAAGGATGGAATAACAAAGAGGGTAATGCGCGAGGCGATGCATGACCTCCTTCCTGAAAGGATAAAGAACAGGAAGGACAAGATGGGATTTACAACACCGGAGGAAATATGGGTACGGAAGGAGAGACCTGAATACTTCCGTAAGAAGATCCTTGAGGCTTCATCTGTTACAGATGGAATCATCAGGTCCGGATCGGTTGACTATTTTGACCGGATTGTCAAAGGGGAGGTGCCTTTCGATTTCACATACTGGCGTATAATCCTGTTCAGTGAATGGATGCAGAAATTTGAGGTCAGACGATAGTGATTCATTGATCCGGATGATTGTTTAATAAACCGCGAAAATGGCAGGCAGTAATGAAAATATAAAAAGTGACGGCAGGAGAATTCTGATAGTCGCATCCAGCTTTTATCCGAACATCTCACCACGTTCGTTCCGGACGACCGAGCTTGCCGGTGAGCTTGCAAGGCAGGGGCATCAGGTGACTGTCCTGATCCCCTTCAGAGGATATGACTATACACAGTATGCCCTGGACAATAACCTGGTCTTTAAAGACCTGGGCCGACTCCGGTTCAAAGACCTTGCTGTAACCGGCAACGGGCCTCTTCCGCTGATAAAGAGGCTGATCAGGAGGATGCTCGGTTTGTTGTTTGAATACCCGCTGATAGAACTCTTTTTCAAAATACCGGGCAGCCTGAAGAACGAGAACGGGTATGACATGATGATATCAGTTGCAGTCCCTTACCCGGTTCATTGGGGAGTGGCAAAAGCACGGAAGGCGAGGCACAGAATTGCTGATATATGGGTGGCAGACTGCGGAGACCCGTATATGGGTGATACGACTGACTCCTTTCGTAAACTGTTCTATTTCAAGTACATTGAGAAGTGGTTTTGCCGGAAGGCAGATTACATCACCGTCCCTTTCGATGGTGCCGTGTCAGCCTACTACCCTGAGTTTCATCACAAGATCCGGATAATCCCTCAGGGTATAAGGCTTGATGATCTGGATATTCCCGGGTACCGTAAAACAACTCCTTACCCGGTCTTTGCATATGCCGGAGGTTTTATTCCGGGCAAGAGGGACCCAAGGGCGCTTTTACAGTATCTGGCAGAGTGTGGCAGGGATTTCAGATTCATCATATATACATCCCAGGACGGAATGCTCCTCCCGTTTAAAAATACCCTTGGAGAGAGAATGGAAATAAGGAGCAATATCCCGAGAGAAAAACTGCTCACAGTGCTCGCCGGTATGGATTTCCTTATTAATTTTGACAATAATACAACAACCCAGCTTCCGAGCAAACTTATTGATTATGCGATTACCGGAAGGCCGGTATTGAATATCAAATCAGGCTCCGATTTCTCGCAACTTGCCAGATTTATGGACTATGATTATTCGGACAGGATGAACCTTGCCTCTCCTCAGACCTACAACATAAAGTCTGTTGCCAGGGCATTCACAGATTTACAGGATTTAAAGTAAGAAGAGGTGCTCAGGTTTATCAGCGGACATGGTACTCTGGATGATGAGACCCGGAAACAGGAGCTCTATCATTACGGCAGCTTCCTGGTTTGGCCGTTTGGTGTAATGCTGGCATCCCTGAGGCACTGGAGACAACCCTTCTCCAGAAACATTTTCTGGTTGTTTTGCATCTTTTTCGGATTGACCTTCGTGATAGCCGAAGGGGAGATGACAGCTGATTCAGAGTACTATGCCAGGCTTCTGACTACGTATGCAAACTCCAATATGGACATGTCGGATCTGTGGAGGTCATTCTATTCAGAAAGTTCAAACTATGTCGATATTGTTCAGCCAATCATTACTTACCTGGTATCCCGCATTACTTCCAACCCGATTGTCCTTTTCACGGTATTCGGAACAATATTCGGTTTTTTCTACACCAGCAACATATGGTATGTGTTAGGCCGGCTGGAAGGGAAAATCACGCCTGTACTGTTTGTCTACATACTTACACTGGCACTGCTGAATCCTATCTGGAACATAAACGGTTTCAGAATGTGGACAGCAGCCCAGATATTCCTGTTTGGAGCCTTACCCTATTTCTTTGAAGGGAAAGCTAAAAACCTGCTATGGTCTGCCTTCGCGATCCTCGTTCACTTCTCATTCGTTTATCCGGTTGCTGTACTGACTCTGTATTACTTCCTGAGAAACAGAATAGATATCTATTTCGGATTCTTTATCATAACGTCATTCATAAAGGAACTTGACCTTGATTTTGTACGGGAGTCACTCTCCTTTCTCCCTGGCTTCCTGCAAGCAAGGGTCACAGGTTATACAAATCTTGAATATGCCGAATTCCGGGCAGACCGGATGGAATTGCATAACTGGTATATTTCATATTCAAGACTCGCAATGCGATGGGTTGTCTATTGCATTGCGATTTTTGTTTACCTGTTTTTCAAACGTAACCTCTCTGGCAGGAAGGATTTGCTGTCATTGTTCTGCTTTACTGTATTGCTGTACGGATTCGCAAATATTTTCAGTCTGGTCCCGTCCGGTGAGCGGGTCCTTACTGTAGCAACTATATTCATGTTCTCGTTTGCGGTGGTTCTGATGTCTGTCTTCGCTCAACATAAAGGGCTTTCTGTTGTCCGGACGGTACTTCTGCCATTTTTGGTTTTATTCTGCGTCGTGAAGATCCGGGAAGGGATGGATTTTTACGGATTGGTAACTATCATCGGAAACCCAGTCTTTGGAGCTTTCTACGCAGACAGTGTTCCTCTGATAGAAGAAATTAAAGGTCTGCTTTGATCCATAAATGCCGGAAAGATTCCGGGGTGTTTATTTCATTGTAATCCTTATACCTGAGGTGATTCCGGAGGAATATCCCGGCGAATCACAGACCCCAAAAGTTTAAGGGGTTTTATTTTAAAATCAGGTTCAGCCTGTCAACGGTTAATGCCTCAGCGATTGCCTGATTTGACTTAAGAATTAGCCATTCTGCCCCGCACATGATGATCAGGAAGAAAATAACCCAGTTGTTGAACGGCCTGCCCGGCTGGCATACATCAAGACGAATTGTTGTTATCGAGTCGGATGACTGGGGCAGTATCAGGATGCCTGACAAAGCAACCTATGACCTGTTGTTATCAAGAGGAATAAGGGTTGATAACTGCCCGTATAACCGTTATGACTCCCTTGCAAGCGAAAAGGATCTTTCCGCACTTTTCGAAGTCCTGGCCTCCTTCAGGGATTTCAGGGGGAACCACCCTGTACTGACAGCCAACTGCGTCGTGGCTAATCCTGATTTTAAAAAGATAAGGGAGTCAGGGTTTACCGCATATCATTATGAAAAATTCACCGATACCCTGATGAGATTTCCGGACCGTTCGGGATCATTCCGACTATGGATGGAAGGATTGGAGAGAAACCTGTTTCATCCCGAGTTCCACGGCCGTGAACATCTGAATGTGATGAGATGGATGGATGCTCTGGCAGGAGGTATGCCTGAGACGATGCTGGCCTTCGATCACGGTTTATTCGGTTTAAGCATGCATATAACAAGCGAAAGGAGAAAGAGTTATTTGCAGGCATTTGATGTTCATGACCACCGTGATACAGACAAGGTAAGGACAATCATAGCAGAGGGGACCGGACTTTTCAGACAAATCCTCGGATACCCGGCCAGATCATTCATTGCACCTAATTACACATGGCCGCTGCAGATTGAACCTGATCTTGCCGGGCTTGGAGTAAGGTATCTCAAGGGCGGGATTATCCAGAACGCGCCTGTTCAGGGCACATCTGAGAACAGAAAGATCCGTCACTTTACCGGTCAGCGAAACCGTCACGGTCAGATACATATTGAACGCACCTGTGAATTTGAACCAAGCCTCTTTCCGGGTAAGGACTCTGTAGATGAATGTATGAAACAGGTTTCCCAGGCATTCAGGATGAACAAACCTGCTGTTATTACATCCCATCGGGTAAACTATATAGGCAGCATAGTCGAATCTAACAGGGACAATACCCTCAGACTGCTCAGAACACTGCTTGGCAGTATTCAGCAAAGATGGCCTGAAGTGGAATTCATGACAGCAGAGAGCCTGGGTGATCTGATAGATAAAAAACCCAAGAAAAATATATGACCGAAAATGAAAATATTCTTATAACAGGTGATTTCTGCCCTGTGAACAGGACCGGGGAAATCATCAGGGAGAACGGATCCGGTTCCCTCTTAAATGATTTTCTGCCGGCAGTGAAGAGTGCAGGTCTGGCTGTCACGAATCTCGAATGCCCGCTGACAGATTCTGACCTGGGGATAAAAAAGATAGGTCCGTTGATGAGGGCTCCTGTAAGCACTGCAAATGTTCTCTCGGATTGGGGCTTTGACCTGGTTACTCTGGCCAACAACCATATAATGGATTATGGTATTCAGGGTATCTCTTCTACAATCAGGGCTTGTAGTGAAAATAACATCGGCCATGTCGGGGCAGGTGAGAACCTGATAAATGCAAGACAGCCATACTACTGTCAGATTGGCAATTACAGGTGGGCTGTTCTGAATTTTGCAGAAAACGAATTCTCCACCACACATGGGAATTCCCCCGGTGCAAATCCTCTGGACTTAATCGAAAACTGTCGGGATATAGTTAAGGCTAAGTCAATGGCAGACCTTGTCCTGGTCATTGTCCATGGCGGACATGAAATGTTCAATCTGCCAAGCCCAAGGATTAAGAGTACGATGCGATTCTTCGCAGACGCAGGGGCAAGCGCTGTTATTCAGCATCATGCACATTGTTACAGTGGATTTGAATTATATAACGATGTACCCATTTTCTACGGCCTGGGGAATTTCATTTTTGATGTACCCTCAGAAAGAAATCCAATCTGGAATATAGGTTATGCCGTCGAACTGATGCCTGGCACCAAATTGACATTCAGGGTAATTCCATACGAGCAATCTGCATCCCGTGCCGGGATGCGACTTTTGACCGGAGCTTCAGAAGAGGATTTTTACAGGAACATTGAGCATCTCAATGCAATCATTGCCGATGACAACCGGCTGAATATTGAGTTTGACAAATACTGCCGGAGGGTAGAAAAAAGATACCGTGCCTTTTTAGAGCCACATTCCTCCGGCTTGCTGCATTTTCTCCGTCACCGGCACTTATTTCCTTCCCTTTTAAGCAGGCGTAAGGAAAGAGTATATCTAAACCTTTACAGATGCGAGTCTCACCGTGAGGTGGTTGTGCACCTTCTCGGCAAGTCCGTCATGAAGCAGGAAAATCAATGACACGCCCGGTTTTCCGGTCAGCACAGAATATGGCAACTCGCCTTGGTTCAGGACAAGCTGAGATGAAATGCATGATAAAGTTTGCACACCCATGGTAAGGAGAAAACTTTGCCTCGTAATTCCTTCTCTACAGGCCGGCGGGATGGAGAGGGTGATGTCAGAACTGGCCACATACCTTTATGGCCATGATGACCTGGAGATACACCTCGTCCTTTACGGCAAACGTCCGGAGATCTTTTACCAAATTCCTGATGGCATCCGGGTTCACAAACCTTTATCCGGATTCAATAACAGGTACAGGTTCTATTATTCTGTCAGCAGGCTGGTTTTCCTGAGGAAAGCAGTTGCCAGGATTAACCCGGACTCAGTCCTGAGCTTCGGGGAGTATTGGAACAGCTTCGTACTTCTTGCACTGTTCGGTCTTTCTTGCCCGGTTTACATCTCTGACCGGTGCAGCCCGGCCTCCGAACCTCATGGTATCCATAAAATTCTCAGGAGGTGGTTGTATCCTGGGGCAAAAGGGGTTATCGCCCAGACAGCCCTGGCCAGGAAAATGTATAAAGAACAGTTCAGGCATGAGAACATATCGGTGATAGGCAATCCGATAAGGTTTCCCGAACAAACCTCTGTTTCAAGACAGAAAAGGGTTCTGACAATTGGTCGCCTGATCAGATCGAAGAATCATGATGAAATCATCAGGATGTTCTGCAGGATTGATAAACCCGGGTGGAATCTTGTCATTGTCGGGGGGGATGCACTTAAACAAGGGAATGAGGAGATCTTGAGGGGTATTGTTAAAAGCCTTGATGCTGAGTCAAAAGTCGAGCTTGCCGGTTACCGGAAAAATACTGATAATTATTACTATGAGAGCAGCCTTTTTGTCCTTGCATCTGAATCGGAGGGTTTTCCGAATGTGATAGGGGAGGCAATGGCGGCAGGCCTTCCGGTAGTGGCATTTGACTGCATTGCCGGACCATCTGAGATGATCACTGACGGGGTTAACGGATTCCTGGTACCGGTTGGCGACTATGATCAGATGGCTTCAAGAATTGAACTGCTGATGGATGATGATGATCTTCGCTCAACCATGGGTTCCAGGGCACGGGAGGCGATCGAAAGATTCAGGTTAGACGTCATAGGGAATGAGTACTATAATTTTCTTTTAGGTGCATGAAAGTCCTTCAGATTAACACTACTGCCAACACTGCCTCGCACGGACGCATCGCTGCCGGTATCGGTCAGCAGCTTATAGAGCAAGGTCACAGCAGTTTCATTGCATACGGAAGAGCCGGCAGGGAATGCGGATCGGTATTGATAAAGACCGGGAACCGTGCCGATCATGGATTGCATTACCTGAAATCACGACTTCTTGACCGTCATGGATTCGGATCGAAATACCCGACAAAATACCTTGTCAGAAAAATTCAGGAGATACAGCCTGACGTCATACATCTCCATAATCTTCACGGTTACTATCTGAATGTTGCCGTACTTTTCAGGTATCTGAAAAAGACCCGTATCCCGGTCGTATGGACATTTCATGATACATGGCCTATAACAGGCCATTGCAGCTACTTTGAACATATGAACTGCTATAAATGGAGAGATGGTTGTTTCAAATGTCCGAATATAAAGGGTTACCCGGAGAGCTGGCTCATAGATGGTTCGCGAAGAAACTACAATGAGAAGAAGGAGCTCTTTAACGGGGTGGAAAATATGGTCCTGGTGTCACCGTCAAAATGGCTGGCAGCATACCTGAGGCAATCATTCCTGGCAGGATATGATATAAAGGTTATAAATAACGGTGTTGATACAGAAAGCTTCAGCCCTGTTGATGACACTCCGGCAAGGGAGAGGTACTCACTCACCAGGAAGTATATCCTGGGAGTGGCGAATATATGGGATTCCAGGAAGGGTCTTAAGGACTTTATCAGGTTACGGTCATTGCTTGACAGCAGTATTGATATAGTTCTGGTAGGTCTGACAGGTAGTCAGATTGAGTCACTTGATGACGGCATAACAGGGATTTCAAGGACTGAGAGCGTTGCGGATCTTGCCTCACTCTATTCAGGGGCTGAGGTTTTTGTTAACCCGACCTACCTGGATAACTTTCCGCTTGTAAATATAGAAGCTCTTGCATGTGGCACACCGGTCATAACTTACGAAACCGGAGGAAGTCACGAAGCCATAGACACCTCAGGCGGCATTTCAGTTGAAAAGGGTAATATTGGCGACCTTCACACAGCAATTATGTCGGTGATAAAGGATAAGGAGAGGTACGGACCGCTTGTTTGCAGACTACGGGCCATCGAACTTTATTCTTCCGGCAGTCGTTACATGGAATACATCGACCTTTATTCCGACCGGATATCAAAAAATGGGAGAATGAACTTAAATCATGGTGAATAGTATCTTACAGAATATAAAAAATATACCCGGATGGCGTACCGGCCGGAAGTTGCTGATTATCGAATGTGATGACTGGGGCGGTATAAATATGCCTACGAACGAAGCATACAGACGGATGCTTGCTGCAGGGCTGAAGGTGGATCTGAGGAGATGGAACAGGTCTGATACTCTCGAAAATGCAGAAGATCTTGTTCAGCTGTTCAAAGTACTTGAGTCGGTCAGGGATTCCAATAACAGGGCTGCCGTTTTCACGGCTGTGACCAATATGGCTAATCCTGACTTCGCCAGGATCAGGGATGCAGACTTCACGGAATATTATTATGAGAAGTTCACAGATACCCTTGCCAGATATTATCCGGAGGAGAACGTGTCCGGATTATACAGTGAGGGTATTGCTGCGGGCATATTTGTCCCTGTTCTGCATGGCCGCGAGCATCTTTCCACTCAGTTATGGATGAAGGAACTGCAAAAAGGAAACAAAGATCTTCATATTGCATTTGAGAACGGATTCGTCTCCCTTGATGTCGCAGGGACTGCACCTGAGGTCAGGGGATTCCGGACAGAGTTCTATTTCACCGGTAATGATGAAAAGCCTTTTCTCCATGATTCCGTGAGGGACAGTGTGAGGCTTTTCCGGGAGATCTTCGGTCATCAGCCAAAGGTGTTCGTTCCCGCCAACGGCGTTTTTCATCCCGATTTTGCTGAAACGGCAGCTTCATGCGGTGTCAGGTATTTGTGGGTAAACCATCTGATGCGTTACCGGGATAGTAAGGGAGTATCCAGGGTGAAGTGGATCAAACCAGGTCAGAAAGGTCCGGGAGGAATTACCTTTTATCTGAGGAACTGCTCTTTTGAACCGAACGGGGAAATGTACATGGGGGTTGATTTCACCTTAAAGCAGGTTGAAGCAGCGTTCAGATGGAAAAAGCCTGCAATTATCAGCACGCACCGAGCCAGCTATGTTGGCGGACTGGACCCTGCAAATCGTCTGAGAGGACTCTCTGAACTGGAGAAGCTGTTGAAAGGTATAGTAAGAAAGTGGCCGGATGTCGAGTTTGTGAGCTCACCTGTCGCCTTTGAATATATGGAGAGTCACAGTTAAGGCATCCTTATGTCGGGAAAAATCGTTTTCATCAACCAGGCAACCGGTTATCTGACCATTGACATCATAAACGAATTCATTAAGGAGTATGATGAGGTGGTCCTTATTACAGGGAGCATAAGGGTGCAGGATATTCATCCGGACCGAAGGGTAAAAGTTGATTACATCACAAGGTACAACCGTGGCAGTAACATCAGAAAACTGTCATCATGGCTGATCGGAACACTGCAGATATATTATCTTCTCTCTGTAAAATACAGGAAATATGAGAAGTTCTATATAAGCATTCCGCCGTCATCCTATCTCATGTCAAACATCTTCAGCGCAGACTATGCGATTCTGCTGTTTGATCTTTATCCTGAAGCGCTGAGAAGCTTTGGGATAAGAGACAGCAATCCGCTGTTCAGATGGTGGAGCCGGAGGAACAGAAAGGCATTCTCGCGATCAAAGAGAGTATTCACTCTCAGCGGAAAGATGAAGGGAGAACTCCTCAAATTCTGTGAACCCGAAAAAGTCTCGGTAATACCAAACTGGTCAGCATTCTCTGGTTTGCAACCGATCGGAAAGGAAGAGAACCGGCTCCTTTCTTTACATGGCCTTCGGGGTAAGTTTGTAGTTCAGTATTCAGGTAACATAGGCCACACACACAGGGTGGAAACAGTTGTTGAATTAGCTGAGCAGTTGAAGTATTCATCAGATATTGTATTTATGATAATCGGCCGGGGTGAGAGAGTCAATGTTATCAGCAGCATGATTCGGGATAAAAATCTTGATAACTGCCTGTTATTGCCTTTCCGGCCGGATGATGAACTGTTCGAATCACTCTGCGCTGCGGATCTTGCAGTGGTGACGCTTGATGATAGAACCCCGGACATAAGCGTTCCGAGTAAAATATACAATATACTTGCTGCCGGTCTGCCTGTCATGTCGATTGCCGCAGAGAATTCAGGGATCTCCCTTTTGCTTCGTGAACATGAAGCCGGCGTGAACTTTGACAAATCCGACCTGGCTGGCATGAGAGCCTATATTGAAAAACTGAAGTCAGATACCGCATATCGGAGCCGGTTATCTGCAAATTCTCTTTCAGCTTCATTGGTTTATACCAGAGCCAATGCCAGGCAGTACCTTGAATTGTACCGTAATAATAATTGATCAGATATGTTGGATTTCTTTAGAAAACTTACTTACCTGGGTTATTATGTCAGGGAAACAGACTTCGGACAGTTGAGGACTTTTTACAATTATTCCTCATCAATCACCGGCAAATCAAGACTGTTCATAATCCGGGATATGATAGTCTCGGTTTTCAGGTATAATATTTCCCTGAAGGATTATTTCTGCTTCAGGTTTTTTGAGATCAGTTCAGAGGCAAGGGATAAATGGGCGGGGACAGGATTCATGTATCAGTATCAGCTTCAGATGAATCCTGTTGCCACAAGGGACGTGCTGGCTGACAAGATAAAATTCCTTCATCATTTCAGGCCGTTTGTACGCAGAGATTTTTGGTCTATTGCAGACATTAATAATGACCAGGAGAAAGCTCGCATGATGCTTGAAGATCCGTCAGGCCTTATAGTCCTGAAAAATTCCCGCGGGCAGGTGGGTGCCGAGGTCGAGGTCGTGAAATGCCGCGACTTCAGCCCTCCTTCACTGGCCGGATATATGAAGAGAAAGAGATATGACCTGGTTGAATCCTACATAGTGCAGCACCCTGACCTGATGGCTTTATCGCCTGCCGGCCTTAACACGGTAAGGATCTTTACACAGTTGCATGAAGGAAAGGTTGAACTGCTCGGTGCGAGGTTAAGGATCTCGGTAAACTCACACGTGGATAATATGGCCGCCGGTAATCTCGCAGCGCCTGTTGATGTCATGACCGGGATCGTATCCGGGCCTGGTGTATACAGTGACATCACGAAAGAGGATCAGGCTGTGCACCCCGTCACCGGTGCAATGATTATCGGTTTCATGGTTCCGTACTGGAAAGAAGTGATCGACCTTTCTGTCAAAGCTGCCATGATGACTCCTGAAAACAAATCTGTAGGATGGGATATTGCAGTGACTCCGGAAGGGCCTGAACTGGTTGAGGGAAACCATAACTGGTGCAAGCTTCTGTGGCAGATGCCCGTCCGGAATGGATTGAAGGGCATGCTGCAAAAGTATATGAAATGATAAAGATTCTGATATTCATCAAGCACCGGGTAAAATTTCTCTGGACCCTGATTGACTGGGCCAATGCCCTTCTCTTTTCTGTCATGTACGGCTCCCGTCTGAGGAGAGTTGTACCCGGGGTCCTCGGGGAGCACAGCCTTGAAAGGTTCACCTTCAGATCACTTCACACGGGGGATGTATCGGCTCTCTTTAACCTGATCCACGATCAGGATCCGGTTGATCTCAGGTTTTTTCAACCGCACGGCTTCGATCTGGATGCACTTGGGAAGCAGACCAGGAAGCGTTCGTTTCTTATGATGGGCGTTTTCGACGGCGAGAGCCTGATAGGTTATTTCTTCCTGAGATTCTTTTTCAACCGTAAGTGTTTTGTAGGAAGGCTTATTGATAAGAAATACAGGGGCAGCGGAATAGGAAGGGTGATGAACAGAATCATGTACGGGATAGCCTGGGATATGAAATTCAGATGTCTGTCAACTATTTCACGGCATAATAAGCTGGTTATGAATGCACATGCGGGAAATACTAATATGATTGTGCTGAAAGAACTCAGGGATGATTACCTGCTGGTGGAGTTCCTGAGAGAGGCACGAAAAGATCCTGCTGACAATGGAATACAGCGTAATATAATGACTCTTAACGGGCAGGGAAAGTGATAAAGAGGACTTTTGATATAGTAGCTGCACTGATTGGCTTAATCATCGCCTCTCCTGTTATGCTGGTTATCAGTATCCTGATAAAATTGCTTATGCCCGGGCCGGTATTTTTTCGTCAGTACCGCACCGGAAGGAACGGGAAACCCTTTCAGATGATCAAGTTCCGTACCATGTTAATTAACAATGATCCCAATACTACATCTGTTCTTGGTGACAGGCGTGTCACCCCGCCGGGAAGGTTTCTGCGGCGCTATAAACTGGATGAATTGCCTGAGTTATGGAATGTTCTGAAGGGGGATATGAGTATGGTGGGCCCCAGGCCGGACATGCCGGAGTTCACTGACAGACTATCCGGAGAGGAGAGAAAAATATTACAGCTTCGTCCGGGTATCACCGGACCGGCGTCCGTCAAATATTCGAGGGAGGAGGAGCTGCTGGCAGGAGTCCCTGACCCTGTTAAATATACTGATGAAGTCATCTGGCCTGACAAGGTAAGGATCAACCTTGAATACTATCACAACAGAACTTTCCTGAAGGATATGTTACTAATAATCAGAACCGTGTTTCATTGATTTCTTTCCTGATCTTATCGGATAACAAATATGAAGATAGCAATACATCATTCAAAGATATCCTTCAGTGAGAAGTGGATATCCTATTGCACAGAGAATGTAATTCCTTTTAAAATTGTCAATTGTTACGATACGGATATTGTAAGGCAGCTTGAGGACTGCGATGCCCTGATGTGGCATCATTATCACTTCAGTGAGAAGGACCTTCTTTTTGCAAAGCAACTGCTCTATTCTGTCGAGATGTCAGGTAAGACAGTCTATCCGGATTTCCGGACAGGATGGCATTTCGATGATAAGGTGGGTCAGAAATACCTCCTTGAATCAATTGACGCTCCGCTGGCTCCGGCATATGCATTCTATTCTGAAAAAACAGCTCTTGAATGGGCGGCAACTGCCTCATTTCCGAAGGTTTTCAAGCTGAGAAGAGGTTCATCTTCCAGAAATGTGATCCTGGTCCGGTCCGAAAAACATGCTGTTGATCTGATTAGACGGGCCTTTGGTCGCGGTTTTAAGCAGTATGATGCCCTCAGCGGCATAAAGGACAGATGGCGGCTGTACAGGCAGGGCCACTCAGGATTAAAGGATGTTTTCGACGGTGTCGGCAGAATCTTTTATCCTATGCCATACTCAAGAGTCCTGGGGAAGGAGAGAGGTTATATATATTTCCAGGATTACATTCCTGGTAATACCCATGATATAAGGATCAACTATGTTTTCAACAGATGCTTTGGTTCAAGGAGGGGGGTCAGACCGGGTGATTTCAGGGCGTCCGGCAGTTATATAGTTGATACAGACATGACAAGAATTCCCGTTGAGGCTATCAGGATCGCTTTTGATGTTGCCTCAAAACTGAATCTCCAGACCGCTGCTTTTGATTTCGTTTTAAAAGACGGTGACCCTTTGATTGTGGAGATCAGTTACGGTTTCGGATTTCCGGAAGGGCAGTTTGACCTTGGCTACTGGGATTCAGATCTTAATTATCATCCGGGCAGTTTTAATCCTTTCGGCTGGATCGTGGAAGGGGTCATTCAATCCGTGTCCGGGAAATAATCCGGGGAGGTTATACCTGATTCCCGACCGTGAGGCTCTTCCGTTTTATTTCATTTCCGGAACAATTGTTCCCCGGGTTTGTTTAATATTTGTGTAACCATTTACATGGCAGTTCCGGATCCGGAAGCATTTACCCGGGGCTTCGGTATCGGATACAACTAATTATTATGTAATTACAGATGAATCTGAAAAGGATTGTTAACAGGATCCAACGTTTTATTGCAGAACACTCCGGTTCGGACCGGAAGATCAAGTTCCTCAGGAAGCAGGGAGTAATCATCGGAAACGGATGCCACCTTGAGACTATGTCGTTCTCAACTGAGCCCTACCTGGTTGAACTGGGAGATCATGTCGCGATTGCCAACGGAACCGTACTGGTGACACATGACGGTGGTATCAGCTGCTTTCGTGATGAATTTCCGGGTGACGATGTCTTCGGTAAGATTGTTATCGGGAATAATGTGCACATAGGTGTCAATTGTACGATTTTGCCCAACACCGAAATTGGTGATAACTGTATAGTCGGAGCCGGAAGTGTCCTGCGTGGAAGATTCCCGGCCGATTCAGTGATCGTTGGTAATCCGGCAAAAGTTATAATGAGTATTCAGACACAGAAGTTTCTTTTCAGGGTAAATCCAAACCGGTTGCACACTGAGGAGATGTCGGATCCTGCAAAGAAACCGATAGTTCTCAGACACTTTGCCACAAAAAAATCATAATGGCACCAATTATTACAATGGACAATTACAGAAAGGATTATCATAAAAACAAGAGATATGAGAAAGGTAGCATTTATATTGATGACAGTCTTATTTTTAGGATGTAAATCAGAACATGAACCTATGACAAAGATTATATTCCTTCATCACAGTACCGGACAGGCAATCTGGTACGGAAAGACCAACCGTTATGTCAGGAAACTGACCGATCGCAGCGATGTGAGGGTCTTTTTCAACAGATACAACCGGAAGAACAATACAAATTTTGAAATAACCAAGCTCTCTTTCCCGAAGGATAAACCCAACTATCCTTATGACTTTTACACTATCTGGGTAAAGAACGCCGGAGACAAACCATACAATGAAGATCCGACTCTTGAAATCCTGACAAAAGAGTACAATGTGATCATCTTCAAGCACTGTTACCCCGGAAGCCTGATCCTTGAAGATACCGGTAATCCTGATATTGAGTCGAGTGAAAAAAGACTTGAAAACTACAAACTGCAGTATGCAGCCCTGAAGGACAAAATGCATGAATTCCCGGAGACCAGGTTCATAATGTGGACCCCGGCTGTAAACGTGAAGCACAACATGACTGAGGACCAGGCGTTACGTACAAAAGAACTGCATGCATGGTTAATGAACGAGTGGGATGAGAAAGGAGATAATATTTTCCTTTGGGACTTCTACACATATGAGACAGAGGGAGGTCTTTACCTTCCTGATCATTATGCCAGGAGTGCTACTGATTCTCACCCGGGCAGGGAGTTCTCGGGAAGGGTTTCACCTCTCTTCTCACAGTTCGTTATCGACGTTGCTGACGGCAAGATTGAATAGAACCCAGACCCCCTGCTGACAGCAAGTTCTCCACCCTGCTGCATCGCCTCATCGGAGTTTAAGTAGCTTCCTGGTAGCTATTATCTCCTTTCCGCGGATTAACATCAGTATGTAGCTTCCAGACGGCGAGTGAGAGATGTCTACATTATTTGTGCGGACCATGTCATCCATGACCTCTTCATGAATTATGACACCGTTCAGGCCTGCAATTCTGATCACCAGCCGGCCGGCAGGTATTTCAGGGCCTGCCTCAACTGTAAACCGGCCGTCGTTTGGGTTAGGGTAAAGGCTGATGAACTCCGAATAATTATCGGTCGGGAAGCCAATCAGTAAATCAATGCTTTCCGAGACCGATACTGCGCCGTAGTTGTCAGTAGCGGAGGCAGTTATAAAAACGTGACCTGTATCTGAAGGTGCATAGCTGAAAGTGTACGGGGCGGATGTTACTTCTGCCAGTACTATATCTCCGCTTTTAAACTCAACCTTGCTGATGGTACCGTCAGGATCTTCGGCCTCAGCAGTGATTGTAATCTCTTCGCCCTTCCTGTACTTCTTACTCTTGCCTTTTGAAGGTGAGGTAATTGTTACAACCGGCAACTGATTCACGGTTGTGGATGACTTTTCCACGACAACAGTCACCGCTGCGGAAACTGTCCTTCTGTTTTGATTATCCGTTGCCGCCGCCGTAATTGAATAACTGCCTTCCGCAACCTCTTTCCAGGTGTATGAGTATGGAGCAGAGCTGACCTCACCAAGTTTCACAGTACCCTGGTAGAATTCAACCTTGATAACACTTCCGTCCGGATCTGATGCAACAGCATCAATTGTAATCGTTGCAGGAGCGACATAGGATGTGCTTTTGGTCGGTGAAGCTATACTGATCGCCGGTGGCTGATTCACTGCACCCACGTTATTGACGACATTCTGTGCAGAAAATGAGGCAGCCTGTCCTCCTGCAGCAGTCTGAAGCGGGTTGGAGGATGGCTTAGTATATGCCACCGTCACCGCGTCACCGTATACAACCGGGCTTGCAAGGGTGAGCAGCACCCTGTTGCCGGAGATAGTCACCGATGAAACTGTTCTTGCAACAGTATTGACCCTTACGGTGAAGGCAGAGGCGGCAGGTACGATGTTGGCCAGTGTAAGATTATAGGTGAGATCGACCCTTGACGGGGTTGCATT
>Ga0116164_10000693_pt1 | contig 27926 bp, 21 predicted proteins | sample AD_UKC109_MetaG_FD_89888 | JGI IMG/M metagenome (GOLD analysis project Ga0116164, IMG submission 89888) | Active sludge microbial communities of municipal wastewater-treating anaerobic digesters from Hong Kong - AD_UKC109_MetaG | ecosystem: Engineered > Bioreactor > Anaerobic > Digestate... | reverse complement strand
TCAACCAATGCGTTAACCTACGCCGCGTATCGTAGCGCATCCCAGCTGGCTGTTGAATTGGGCAAACCCGATACTGCAGAACTCTATCTTAAAAAAGCCGCTGAGCTGAAGCGAGCCATCGAACATTATTTCGGAGCCACCGTCCAAGGCTTTAACACCTACCGTTATTATGCTGGCAACGATAAGTTGAGATCCTGGATATGTATTCCGTTAACCATGGGCATTTATGACCGGAAACAAGCAACCACCGAAGCTCTGTTGTCCCCTTATTTATGGACTGAAAATGGTATTCTGACGGAAGCAGGAAGCGAAACTTTCTGGGATAGATCAACCTTATATGCTTTCCGAGGCTTATTCAACTCAGGAGCCACCGAGCGTGTAATGCCCTATCTCTCGTACTATGTAGCAAAAAGATTATTGGGAGACCACGTACCCTACCCTGTCGAAGCATGGCCAGAAGGAAACCAACGCCAACTTTCCGCCGAAAGTGGCTTGTTCTGCAGGGTGATCACCGAAGGCTTATTTGGCATCAACCCATTGGGATTCAACCAATTCGAACTACTGCCCCGGTTACCGGATGATTGGAATTTTATGACCCTAAAAAATGTAAAAGCCTTTAATCATAATTTTGACATTGAGGTATCCCGGAAAGGGTCAGAGATTGTCGTGAAAATCCATTCGCCGGGAATCCCTGATTTTGAGCGTATCCTGGAAAAAGATACCCCTCTGCAGGTAGAAATCCGTTAACCGGTTCCAGAGCATTCTTGAAGTAATCAATATCTTCATGCGTTGATCATACCCCTATCGGGTAACGGATCGGTTTCGTGCAAAGCGAAACAATAAAGAAGGACAAAAATTTCGCCATGGCTTTGCGAAGCATAGAATTAAAGGCAACATGTACCAATGTCCAGGCAATCAGTGAGTTCCTGGAAAAACATGGGTCATACAAAGGCAGGGATCATCAGGTGGACACCTATTTTCAGGTGCCCCATGGCAGGCTAAAGCTGCGCCAGGGTACGATCGAAAATAACCTGATCGCCTACCACCGGCCTGATGTGGCCGCTCAAAAGCTTTCGGAAGTCTCACTCTACCAACCTGTCGATCCGGAAGGGTTAAAACAGGTCCTTCAACAAGCTTTGCCCGTCTTGGTCATCGTTGATAAGTACAGGCATATTTATTTTATTGACAACGTGAAATTCCACATTGATGAAGTAACGGGTCTGGGCCATTTCGTCGAAATAGAAGCAATCGATGAAAACGGGACACGTTCGGATGCTGAATTGGAGCGACAATGCCAATATTATCAAAATAAACTGGGTATTCTGCCGGAGGATTTATGCAGTCATTCTTACAGCGATATGCTTCTCAATCGTTAAAGGTCCAGTAATCCGTCCGGGAGTTCCATCCGGATCGTCTTCTTTTTTTCATCGAGATCCAAAATGAATGCATCAACAAGAGGCACCAATTTTTCATTTCCGGAAATGTTCAAAATGGCCATCCATTGCTCCGGATATTCTCTGACCTCCTCAATGGTTCCGATATGTTCACCATCCTGATTCTTGATCACCCAACCGGATAAAAAGTTCAAATCACGTGGAATTTGGTTGCCCTTTCCGGCCTTTGGCAAGTCTCTTTTCAAAGCATATATCGGTGCCAAACTTAAAGATTTAGCCTCCTCTGGTGTCTGAACATCATCAAAGTGCCAAATCCAGGTGTCCTGATAGTGGCAGGAATCAATAAAATAGGGAACCCGATCACCTTCCAGGTCCAGCAATACCACTGAAAGTTGATCCCCGACATCATCCCATGACTGGTCCAACTGGACCTTTACAGATCCTTGCGCCCCGGTGGACTTTAATACCTTTCCGATCAATATCTGTTCAAGCATCAGTTATGATCCATTAATTGCTGTGTTAAAATGAACCCGCGTTGAGCCTTCTGATCCCAGGGGCGTTCATCGGTATTCAACTGGGTATCCAGAATCCAATACTCCCGATAAGCCAACCCGACACCTCGAATGTATTTTTCCAGTGCCAGTCTTTTCTCAATACGGCTCTCCGTATCCACAAATTCGATGGTCAGGATCTTGTCAAAGGAAGCATTGCCTATGGTTCCCGGTTCATCCGTAGAAACTATGCGGGGGTCCCAGTCCTTGAACATTTCAATGGGTTCGCCGGAAATATAAACGACAGCCTGCTGATTGAGGTAGCGTGTTCCATCCCAATGCGCTCCAGCGACAGGAGGAAAAGTCATTTTGACAAGTTTTCGACCAGCTTCATCCAGGAAAGCTTCGCTTACGCTACGTGATGCTCTACCTAGGTAGGCGGGCTCCCATTGTTGGGTAGTTTGATTCATTATCGCATATTCCACGACGTAATTCAACAGACCACTCCCATCGATAAATGTATCGATCATGGTAGTCTTTACAAGATTTGAGCTGATCCGGAACGGATGACCACTGACCGATGGATCAAAAAGAGCTGAGTCAATCTGGTAGGTCCAGTATTTTCCTATTGCCAGAGGGAAATAATCATAGGCATAAAAACCAACGGGCAATTCCGGGTTTTCCTTCTTACAGGACCCGAATAAAAGGGAACCAAGGATGGCTAACAGTAAATAAGTTCTCATAGATCATTTAAGCTGGTATGGATAATTCCACCGCCTACGATGTCATCTCCTTCATAAAATACTGCAGACTGCCCCGGAGCTACGCCCCGGACATGGGCATGAAAGTCTACCCGGACCCGGTCTCCTTCCTGGTGTACGGTACTTAACGTTCCTGCGTCATGATAGCGGACTTTGGATATGAGCTCCATGCCGTCCGGGATCTGCTCATACTTCATGGAATTCGTTTTGTAGACATACATCCCATTCCGGACCAAATCTTCCAGATCACCCAGGACAACTTCATTCGTCGCGGGTTTGATTTCAACCACGTATTTCGGACTTCCAAATGCCATACCCAGTCCCTTCCTTTGGCCGATGGTGTAAAATGGATATCCGGCATGCTGACCGATCACGTTTCCAACGGTGTCAACAAAATCCCCTCCACTCAAATGGTTAACCGCATCTGGTACCTGGCGGCGCAGAAATCCCCGGTAATCATTGTCTGGCACAAAGCAAATTTCATAACTCTCCGCTTTTTTAGAGAGCTCTTCATAGCCCCAGTCGTAAGCCATTTGACGAACTTCTTCTTTCCGGTATCCCCCGATTGGAAACAAACTTCTATTCAGGCATTCCTGATCCAGCCCCCAGAGAACATAGGACTGATCCTTATCCGGATCTTTGGAGCGGGTAATGTATTTCCTTCCTTGCTGCTGGTTAATGGTCGCATAATGACCCGTAGCGATCAAACCACAATCCAATGCGTCAGCGCGGCGCAAAAGAGCCCGCCATTTAATATGTGTATTACAAAGTACACAGGGATTTGGCGTGCGCCCGGCCAGGTATTCATCCACAAAATTATGGATGACGTAATCACCAAATTCATCTCGAATGTCGATGATAAAATGGTGAAACCCAACCTTCACCGCTACTTCACGTGCGTCGTTGATCGAATCCAGACTGCAGCACCCGGTTTCTTTATGACTACCCCCTACGTTTGCATAGTCCCAGGTTTTCATGGTTATCCCAACCACTTCATACCCCTGGTCGTGCAGCATCATAGCGGTTACGGTGCTATCGATCCCACCACTCATCGCTACCAGAACCCGGCCATTTTTACTCATGCAATTAGTAATTATGAAAAATAAACTACAAATTTACGAACTGATTGGTTCACAAACCAATACACCAATCAAAGGAAGTCCGGTCGCCCTATGGTCAAAACGTCCCGCAGGAGTAACAAAGAACAAAGCATTTTGGATGCAGCAGAAAGGGTATTCCATCGCCACGGATTTACCAATGCCAAAATGGAATGGGTTGGCGAAGAAGCCGGCATGTCCAAAGCAAGTGTTTACTTTTATTTTGAAAGCAAGGAAAACCTGTACATGGCCATTGTTTACCGCGCTTTGTCGTTACTCAATGACCTGATGTATGCTGCCATTCAACAAAACAAACCGGAAAACGGCCTGAACAGTGTGGTTGCTTTAATGAATACCTATTTCGATTTCAGCCAAAAATATCCGTTGTACACCGAGGCCATGCTGGATTACACGGCTGTCATCCGATCCACTTCGGCCGGTAATAATGAAGAAAAACTTTCGGATGCCCTGAAGGAAAGTGTCTATTTCATGCGTTTGAAAGACATCCACAATATTCCGGTCAGCATCGTTGTTCAGGAGATAAAGCGGGGAATGGAAGATGGCTCCATTCACGATAACCGGAAACCCGAGATGCTATACCTTAGTGCCTGGGCCATGGTCCTGGGATACCTGAAATTAACGAATCTGGCAGGTAGAAAACATTCCCTCCATACGGTTCAACTGGACGATTGGAAAGAATACCTGATAGCGCTGATCAAATACACCTTAGTCCATCCGGTATAAAAAAAGACCTGACCGGGATCAGATCTTTTTCTCAGTTCGCATAGTCATTTTGTGCACTTACATGCGGTATTCATTAGCTGTCAATAAATGTTGCGCAATCCGTCTCCGGGCATCTTTAACGTTCACCGCCGGGTATTGGTCAAAGCGCTTGACACCCATTAAAAAAGTCCGTTGCAAATCTCCCGAAACGAAAGAGTTTATGGCTTCTCTGGCTGTTTTAGCGATGCGCTGACTGGCTTCCCAAAATTGTACTTTCAGTACATCATCATGGAATGCTTCTTTCTTATTTAATTCATCCAGTTTACGAACCCGAAGCAATAACGACTCTGCAGCAAACAACTCAATGATCATATCCGCCCCATTCATCGTAATTTCTTGCTCGTTCTTAAGGTCTAATTGACCATCCATCTGCATCTTGCCGGCCGCACCGATCACCATAAGAACAAGTTTTCGCATGTTTTCGATAGCCAGTTCTTCAGCGGCATAGGGATTAGCGTTATTTCCAGGCAATGTCGGCATTTTTGCCAACTCCTTTTGTACAGCCCAGGCTGCATTGACCAGATCAAGCTCGCCTTTCAGGGCTTTACGGAAGACCATATCGACGATAACCAAACGATTGATTTCATTGGTACCTTCGTAGATGCGATTTATTCTTGCATCCCGGTATGCTCTTGCTGCTGCGTGTTCTTCCGAATATCCGATCCCACCCAGCACCTGAACGTATTCATCAACTACAAAGTCGATCATTTCAGAACCTACAATTTTTGCAATGGAGCACTCTATGGCATATTCTTGTGCTGCTTTTTGTTTGGCTCTGACGGGATTGACTCCTTCTTCAATCAAGGATTCCGTCTTCCGCTGGATCAGGTCTGAAATTCTGTAAATAAGGCTTTCCGCTGTAAAAGAACGGATGGTCTGCTCAGCGAGCTTGTACTGTATCGCTCCGAAGTTTCCAATGGGTTTACCAAACTGGATGCGCTCATTCGCGTAGCGGATGGACTCTGTAATTGCAGACTTAGCGCCCCCGATACAAAACGCTCCTAACTTGAAGCGTCCCATATTCAGTACATTCAATGCAATAAGATGTCCTTTGCCTACTTCTCCGAGCTGATTTTCGACGGGAATGGCTACGTTCTCAAAAAACACCTGACGCGTGGAGGACCCTTTGATACCCAGCTTTTTCTCTTCTTCTCCAAAAGTCAGTCCCGGAGTACCTCGCTCAATCAGGAATCCGGTAAAATGCTCTCCATTGATCTTGGCAAATACCACAAAAAGGTCAGCAAATCCTGCGTTGGAAATCCACATTTTCTGCCCGTTAATGAGGTATTGTTTACCATCTGGACTCAGGTCAGCCCGTGTTTTTGCTGCAAGGGCATCCGAACCTGAACCCGGCTCCGTGAGGCAATAACTGGCCTTGATGCTGCCATCAATCATCCCTGGCAAATATTTTTCCTTTTGGGCATCTGTCCCATAATACAAGATGGGAAGCATGCCAATACCGGTATGCGCTGCAAACGAGGTATTAAACGACCCCATATTGCCCAGTGCATCACAAAGCAGCGTGTTGGTGTTAAAATCAAGATTCATTCCTCCGTAGGCTTCCGGCATGTGTGCTCCCAACAACCCAAGCTCTCCGCTTTTCCGGAACAGGTATTCAGCCATACCCGGTTCTTGATTTTCGATGCGGTCGATGTTGGGTTTTATTTCTTGCTCCACAAAGCTGGCGGCCATCTGGAAGATCATTTCCTGCTCTTCGGTATGTTCTTCCGGAACAAATGTTTGCCCGGTTGATGAAGCTTGAATGAGGAACTCCCCACCAGATAGGGCTTTAAGCGTATTTTCGATTTCCATGAATTAAAGTTCTTTCGGATAAAAATAAACATTATTTGACTCAGAGTCAATATTGCAGAACAATTTTGATGAATAATCAGGCAATTGTTAGCTTTTATACTACAATAAACATGACTTGAGGTCAATTTTACTCTTTCTGCTAGCGCCCAACTAATTTTGATTGGAATGACTTAAACCTCTAATACCCCGTCGAGAGAAACCTCCGGTTTTGTGGTTCTCCGAACAACCGATAAAAATGATTGGGATAAAGCATCGAATTTGTATGTTTGCATGATTAAAATGGATATACATCATGGAAGAAGTTGATAACAGCAACAAAAGTAAAATCCGGTTAAACTTTCTTATTGCCTTCGTGATCTGTGTAGCTTTCCTGATCTTCAAGCCGGAGTTCTTTTGGATTGCTTTGCCGTTTACACTAACCTATTTGGTACAGGCATTTGATGTGATATAAATTTTTACCCTACCTGTTGATCAATCGTTGAATATTCCTTTATATTTGCAATCCCATTTGGGAAGTTCATTGTAAACGCGGATGTAGCTCAGTTGGTAGAGCACAACCTTGCCAAGGTTGGGGTCGCGAGTTCGAGTCTCGTCATCCGCTCCATGAAAAGGTTTGAATTCAGGTGCCGTAATAATTGACCTGTGTTCAAACCTTTTTTTATTGGCTTAAGCTTTGTTATCTTAGTACATCTGGTAAAGGCTTGCTAAGAAATAGACAAGGCTGACAAAAAGCACGCCCTCGGGCGACCTGGCACGCAGGAAAGTTCTGCGAACCCTGATTGAAATCACTGACTATTCACTTGGTATCCAATTTGCCCGGATGGTGGAATTGGTAGACACGCAGGACTTAAAATCCTGTGGGCAGTAATGTCCGTGCGGGTTCAAGTCCCGCTCCGGGTACCAATAAATTCAGTTGCAGATCAATTATCTGTTCCTCCACAAAAAGCAATTCTGGCTCTCCATACATGGATTAATGGTACTTGATCATTTGGAGCGTACCGTATAAGCCCGATATTGAATAAACATGCACTTAGAGTATCACACTTAGCAGCAATCAATACACAACATCTACTCCCTCTCCATCAATATAAATTTCGATATAGATGGACTGTCTGACGTACACCTTTTTACTTTGCGCTCCGGCATTGACAAATACAAAACGGGCATAGAATTGATCGGAAGCCAAATCCATCTCCCGGGAAAATGCAGGTGGCACTTGGAAAGGCTCTATGGTCGCCTGATTGCTGAGCGAAGAAATATAGGCCGGTTTATTGCCAAACCAACTGGCAACCGTGGCCTGACTAAGCAAATTAAAAGCTTCCGGATAGGCAGCAATGATGGTTACAATATCCACATACGGTACATAGGTTAATTCTGTGGCAACTTCAATGTAAACACTGGAGTTAATGGGCATGTTATCAGGTGGTGTCCGGCCCCCTTCAATATTCATACCATTGAGAAGCGGGATAGCGAAGTATAAAAGGAACAATAGATTCATCGTCTCTTTGTTTTCAGCTTACTTAAGTTATACATTTTCAACAACCCGGCGATTTCCCGTTTAACTAATTTTCAGATCCGTTTCCCTTAAAAATCCAGTATAGACAGGAAAGGTAAATTTTCAATCCATCATATCTAGGAACTGAATTTCATCCATTCAGGAAATCACCTCACTAGCTCTCATTCCTATCTTGCAGATGTTAAAATCAGTAAGACTTACTAATGAATTTAAGGCTTTTGCATTTTGCGGCACCGTATTTGGTCTTATTACCGTACCAAAGAGAACCTGCGCCCTTCCAGGTTAATTTCAGCTTATTAAAACGCCTAAAAGATGAAAGAAACCTTCACTGCTGTGACGGGTGAGAAGATTCAAATCTCCGTCATGCAAATCCAAGCCTACTGGCAAACCTTCAATTCCATTCCGCCGACTTCCGTAATTGCAATCATCGATCTTGATGATCCCTCCGCTGAGCTCCAATCGATACAAATCAGAGATCCTTATCCTGAGGTAAAGTTCAGGATTGAACGCCACAAGATTTACCAACAATAAGGAATGTTTTCGGAGCCGCTTTTTAGCATTCTAATAGACCGATTAGGATGGCTGCGGCAGGACAACATGATGTGCTGATGTTGCCTCACCTGTTTTCAGGACCATTGTTCAGAAAGCTTCCGTGAGTCAACCAGCAAAGGCAACCTTTCAGGATCGGGATCGTTAATCGCCGGGGATCCGGTTACCAAATCTGGAATATATCCCGCGTACCGGTCATATACATATCCTGGTAACCAACCATTGCTTCGAGCATTTTCTGGATTTCGTCGGATTGGACCTTGTATCGCTCCAGGCTTTTTTCATAAGCAGCCAGGTTTTCATATTCGCAGATCATTACGACCCGGTTAAACTGTCCTGTCGCATCCGTTAGGATTTGCACAAATTCTGAAAATCCCGCGGTGCCTTCCTTCAGCTTTTTGGCAAGCTTAGAAGCCATCCCTGGCTTACAAACGAAAGTGTCATGTACGGTTATCATATGTGGATGATGGTTTGATTTAAAGGGATTATTTATCTGTAGCATAAAATCATTTCACCAGGAATTAAAAAGACTTGCCACCATTCCTTGGCCATTATCAAGCAGCATGCCTTCCACCACCTCAAATCCACTACCCTCATTGCATCCTGTGCTAATTTTAAATATCTCCCTGCATCACATAGCACGTCCTTAACTGCTCATAGGCATCGCGGAATACCAATTAACTGATCCTTGCTGACTTTATTGTGCGGAAATCCTTAAGAATCATCATTTTGGATGATACCGGGACCTGTCTTTATTCAGGAATTTTGAAGGGAATAGCTACAATATGAAACCAATGGATAGTTTTTGTGTATTACTGCTCCTAAACCTGGGAACCTTCCAATTTATGAACGCCCAAACCTGTCCAGTTCCGATAATCATAGGGACTGAAACGATCACGGAACGCGTCGAAAAAGTAATCTATCCGACTACTGACAGGGTCAAGGTTGAATGGCAAATCTATTCAGGAAATGCCTTTACGAACTTTGGCATATCGAAGGATGAAGAGTCAGTTGTCGCCTACGGCTATTCCGTGGCAGATGGGATTAAAAGATCTCAAATGGTCAATGACGCTCAAGGCAAAAAAATAGAGATGGTTATTTACAAACCCGCCAATTATGGCCAGCCACGCGATCCGGACAAGCAGGATATGCGATTCAGTTACAAAATATATGAAGTGGGAGTCAGCCTTATGAAAGAACGCCATTTGATCGAAGGAAATCTTTTTGGACAGGGTAAAAACACGATTTATACGTACCCTTCCTGCAAATCAAAAACCAAGATTATCGTACGCAGAAAGTCCGGGAGGGCGAAAGGTACCATTTCGGTTTATGAACGGACCGGAAGCAACTGGAATAGCAATCCCACCATGGTCCGAATCCTGGAACAGGATCAGGATCAGCAAATCTTCACGGTGAACTCGAATAAGGAGCTCAAAATTGAACTCAAAAATAATTCGGTAGGTAACCAGCTGGGTTATAGTATCAATGCCCTGGTCACCAACTGAGCTTTCTGCAATAAGGACTAATATCCGTCAACCGTATCGGTACCTATTGAATCCAATTAATTTCGCATAATGTATTCCGGAGCAGGATTTGGTGAATATTGCTTCAAAGGATAACTTTAGATCCATTTGAAAAACTAAGTTTCAACAACATGCAAAAGAATCACATTAACCGCCGCGATTTCATCAAAGCATCGTCCATAGCTTCTGCCGGATTTATGATTGTTCCCCGTCACGTATTGGGAGGCAAAGGATTTAAAGCTCCCAGTGATAAATTGAATCTTGCGGCCATCGGGGCCGGAGGAAAGGGCTGGTCGGACATCCGCAATGCCTATAATGATGGAGCGGAAAATGTGGTTGCCCTCTGCGACATTGACACCAATCAATGCAAATCAGCGATCGAAAAATGGCCTGATGCTAAGTTGTATAATGATTTCCGGAAGATGTTTGAAGAACGGAAGGACATTGATGCGGTAACCATATCCACCCCGGACCACGTTCATGGTATTGCAGCCTTAACCGCGATGCAACACGGCGTTGCGGTATATGTCCAGAAGCCGCTTACCCACAATATCAAGGAAGCAAGGATGCTTACCGAAGCTGCCCGAAAATACAAGATTGTTTCTCAGATGGGTAACCAGGGAGCCTCCAATCCAGGACAAGTGCAAATGATGGAATGGTTTGACCAAGGGAAGATCGGGAAAGTCTCCAAAGTATATGTATGGACCAACCGTCCCGTTTGGCCACAAGGTATTCCCTTCCCCAAGGATACCCCTACGCGTCCTGCGCAAATATCTGCACAGGACTGGGATATGTTTATTGGCCCAGCCCAGTATGTCGATTACAATCCCCTATTCCATCCATTCAAATGGCGCGGATGGTGGAACTTTGGTACCGGCGCGTTGGGTGACATGGGTTGTCACCTCATCGACCCTCCTTTCCGGGTATTGGGTCTGGGATATCCGACGGAAGTAGAGTGCAGTGTAGGTCAGGTTTTCACCCAGGATTGGGTGCCTGAGTACATTCCGGAAGGCTGTCCTCCATCCTCACACGTACAAATCACTTTTCCCGCAACTGCCAAAAACAGCACCGAAATGACCATGGTCTGGTCTGATGGAGGTATTCGCCCCTTCCATCCGGATCTCATTCCTGCCGATGATTACATTGGTGAAAAGGGTAATGGTAACGGCGTTATGATGATTGGTGAAAAAGGAATCATGACTTGTGGCGTCTATGGACTTGATCCGCAAATCTATTTCAACTCGGGTGAAAGGATCAAAATGCCTGAGGACTACCACACCGATAATCCAAATGAAAAATTACCTGAATACGGCCATCAGGTGTCCTGGACGGATGCTGTCAAAGCAGGCTTCGGAAGTAAAGAACACAAAGCGCTAACTTCATCCTTTGACTATTCAGGCCCTCTGACGGAGACTGTTCTGATGGGCAACCTGGCTATCCGCAGTTACCAGGCGGGCGTTACCGGAGATAATGGAAGGATGATGTTTGATGGACGTAAAAAACTACTGTGGGATGGAAAGAGTATGCGGATCACGAATTACGAACCGGCAAATGAATTCGTTACCCGGACATACCGGGAGGGCTGGGCGCCGAATTTTTAAAGGCAGTTCGCTATTGGTGCGTTTATTGAGCTGGCTGCTCCTGTTAAGCTACAGCATGGTCGGCTATAGTCAAATGGAGCCTGTCCGGGCAGATGTCCTTCCTCCAGAAAAAGCCTATGCGATAACCAAACCTGATTGGCTGCTTGATGCAACACCGTTCCGTACGAGCTTGTGCCGAGACACGTCCATTCCCAATACCGTTGTATTGACAAATGGCCTTATTCGCAGAGCTTTTTTACTTGGACCTGACCTGGCTACCATCGCACTGGATCAAGTCCCCAGCAATACGGCACTACTGCGCGGTATATACCCGGAGGCCTCACTGACGATTGACGGGGAGGTTTTCCAGGCGGGAGGTTTATCGGGCCAACCCAACTATGCTTACCTGGACAAGGAATGGCTAAAGAGCCTGAAGCCCTGGCAACAGAAAATAAAACTTAAATCGATTACAACGGGACCGATTGAGGCAAGTATGGACTGGAAGCAGGTGCGACATCATGCACCGAATACAAACTGGCCGCCGCCGGGAATCCATCTGGAAATGAATTATGGCCCTGCTGATCCGGACCTGCCAATGTTCGAATTAAGGGTCCACTATGAAATGTACGATGGAATACCAGTCATTTGTAAATGGATTTCTCTGATAAATACAGGTGACACCTCATTTACGCTGAATCATTTTACCAGTGAAATGCTTGCTCTTGTGGAGTACGGGTCGCGCGTAGATAACCGACAGTACGAAACGCCCCACCCCAATCTTCATGTTGAAACCGATTATGCATTTGGTGGGATGATGGATGACGATGCCAACCATCATATTGTTCATTGGGAAACTGACTCCCTTTATACGTCACAAGTCAATTATTTAAGACAGAATAAATGCTTTCTGCGCGTCTCGCCGGAGATTGGCCCCGAACAGGTACTATCGCCCTTAGATACGTTTCACTCACAGCGGACCTATCTCTTGGCTTTCGATGGATTCGACCGGGAAAGAAATGGCCTCGCACAACGCAGAATGTATCGAACCATAGCACCCTGGACGACCGAAAATCCTTTGATGATGCATGTTCGATTCGCCGATTGGCCTCAGGTTAAAATAGCAATCGATCAATGTGCCGATGCAGGGTTCGAAATGGTGATCCTTTCTTTTGGAAGTGGATTTAACATCGAAGACACGAGTCGGACGTACCTCGACAGCATGCGCTTGTTTGCAGAGTATGCGCATTCAAAAGGCCTGGAGATTGGAGGATATTCCTTACTGGCCTCCAGGAGCATTAGCCCGAAGGACGACGTTCAGCTTCCACCCGGACAAACACCTATATTTGGTCACTCTCCTTGCCTCGAAAGCCAGTGGGGATTGGATTATTTTGCCCAATTGTACCGATTTTACAGTAAGTCGGGATTTACGCTTCTGGAACATGATGGCTCCTACCCTGGCGATCCCTGTTTTTCGTCCAGCCATCCCGGGCATCGGAGTTACCTTGACTCAAGATGGAACCAGTTCTCGACCATTTCTTCATTTTACAAATGGTGTCGGGCTCAAGGCATCTACCTGAACATACCGGATTATTATTACCTGAGTGGAGGTAATAAAAGCGGAATGGGCTACCGTGAAGTGAATTGGAGCCTGCCCCGGGAACAACAGGTTATCCATACCCGGCAAAATATATTCGACGGCACATGGACTAAATTAACTTCGATGGGATGGATGTTTGTGCCCCTTACCGAATACCAGGGAGGCGGTGCACAGGCCACAATAGAGCCACTCCATGAACATCTGGAACATTATCAAAACATGATGCTTTCCAATCTGGGAGCTGGGGTGCAGGCGTGTTATCGGGGCCCCCGATTATACGATACCGAGGAGACGCGCAGGATGGTAAAAAATTCGGTCAGCTGGTTTAAAATGCATCGGGAAGTTCTGGAAGGAGATCTGATCCATTTGCGCCGTGCCGATGACCGGGATATCGACTACTGGCTGATGGTCAACCCGAAAGGCCGGGAAAAAGCAGCATTGATGGTTTTTAATCCATTACCGGAGCCTGTCCGCAAGACTTTACGCATCCCAATGTATTACTCTGGTCTTTCAAACCACAGCAGGTGCTATCTCGACACCAGACTGATTGGAGACATGCTATTGGATCGTGACTATCAGATAAAACTAACCGTAGAGGTGCCGGCAAAAGGATGGAGCGCTTACTTCTTTACAGAATAGACTTCGACTCCGCTCAGTCTGACCTCTTCGACTCCGCTCAGTCTGACCAATTCGACTCCGCTGAGTGAGTCAGATCAGTCTATTCTCCGTACAATCTGACTCCCCATAAATTTCAAGGGCGTCTATCAAAAGTTAAGCGTAAAATGCATCCCTTTAGGATACCGGATTCCACTTACTATGCCGATAACTGTATAGGCCATAAATCGTAAGACCAATCACCAGCCATATTAAGAACCGAAGCCAGTTGGTGTATCCTAATTCTGACATCAGGTACAAGCAGCTTAGCAAGCCAAGTACCGGGATAATGGATAATTGCTTCCAGATTGTCAAAGCAGTTAACAGTAAGCCGATTAATGCAAAGATCAGGTAGGGAATTTTATGCTTAAAGATGTCCCAGCTGAGAAAACTTCCTTCCTGGGGGTGCCAGAAGTCATGCCATCCTTGTCCATCACCACGCATCACAAAGAAGATAACCAACAGAATGACTGGAAGCAGGTATCTCCCGTTATAATAAGGCACTTTAAATCCATCTTCGGGTGGCGGAACCAACAAAACGCCAGCACAAACGATAACAAAAGCAAACAACGTCCCAATACTGGTCAGATCAGTAACTTCCTGCAAATTCATAAATAGAGCCGGGACAGCTACCAGAATTCCGGTGATCAGAGTAGCAAACGATGGGGTTTTAAACTTTGGGTGGATTTTGGCAAAGCGGGAAGGCAACAGACCATCCCGGCTCATACTCATCCAGATACGGGGTTGACCCATTTGGAAAACCAGCAGTACACTAGCCATGGCGATCAATGCAGAAAATGCAACAATCCCACTAATCCAATCCAATCCAACCTGCTTAAATACATAGGCCAGGGGGTCTCCAACTGCCAGTTCGGAGAATGGAACCATGCCTGTCAGGGTCAGGGCGACCAGTATGTATAAGACCGTACAAATGATTAGCGCAGCAAATATAGCGCGAGGCAGGTCACGCTTTGGGTTCTTACACTCTTCCGTCGTTGTGGAAATGGCATCAAATCCGATGTAGGCAAAAAAGACCGCCGCTACTCCTTTCATTACCCCTCCAAAACCATTGGGTGCAAAGGGACTCCAGTTTGACGGCTTGATGTAAAATGCTCCAATTAAAACGACAGTAATGATTACTATTAACTTCAATCCGACTAACAGGTTGCTGGCTGTCCGGCTTTCCCGGATCCCGATGTAGACCAGATAGGTGATAAGGACCACGATGACCAGGGCGGGTAAATCGAAGATCATATGCATGCCAGCTACTACGGGCGCATTCTCCCAGGCATGATAAGCTTGTTGAAGTCCGTCCGACAAGGCTTCCAGCGATTGTCCAGAAGCAAGTGAAGCGGAAGCTTGTTGGAAACCTCTCCAGGCACTCAGAAAGTCCATTGTCAGATAGCTGGGCATATCCCATCCAAATCCCTGAAGAAAACCGGTAAAATAATCCGACCAGGAAATAGCTACCGCAATATTACCAATGGCATACTCCAATAATAAATCCCATCCAATGATCCAGGCAATAATTTCTCCAAAACTTACATAAGCATACGTGTAAGCACTACCGGAGGTAGGAACCGAAGAAGCAAACTGCGCATAACACAAGGCTGAAAATCCACACGCTACGCCGGTGAAGATAAAGAGCAAGGAGATGGCCGGACCGCCATTTGCCGCAGCATTGCCTATAGTCGCAAAAATTCCAGCACCTATAATCGCAGCGATTCCAAATGCAGCAAGATCCCATACACTAAGGGTTTTGTGCATGGTACTTGCATGACTTTGCTCCTGCAGGGATTGCAAGTGTTTTTTTCTGAACAGCGATGAAAATTGCATACGAGGTAATTGGTTAAATGATTTGTTTTAACCGGTACACCTCATCACTTTACTACCGTCTTAACCAAGGTGCCCGCTGCAACTTCTTCATCCAGTTGCATGGAGTTTAAGATAGCAATTTCCTCAAGTCTTTTGTCCTCCACACCCCATTGCACTAAAAGATTGCGTAAAGTATTGGTTCGGGAAACAGTTCTTACAGAAATCTTTTCGGGCTTAACATTGATTTTTGAACGGTCGGTCAGTTTTTTAAACTGCCGCATACTGTTCAGAAAAATGGTGTTGTAAGGGGCAAAATCGGTTTTCAGAGCCACCCCATGAAAGACATAAATTTTGTTATCGTAACTGATGTAATAAGACAGGATGGAGAGATTCTGGGTCGGATCTTGCTGATCGACTTGTTCGGTGGTAACTTCCAGCGCCGGCAACCCGTTTACGGTAGTTGATTTGGAATTGACCGTTGTCAACTGGTATTGCTCAGCGGATGCACTGGCAGCCTTCTCAAGTGTTGTTTCTCCTGAAAGCGTAAATAATAGTAGGGCTTTTCCATCCTGTGGCACCATCTGCACCTGACTCGGCATATTCGCTACTTGCCAGTCAGCAGGGGTTGGAAATTGAAACAGGAGTTCAGGATGGTAGAAAATGTTGTTCTCAACATAACCCTGGCGGGGATCCTCTCCATAAATAAGACCATCGATCATCCTAAGATAGTCATCGCGATCTACCTGATAGGGAGGAGTATTGACTTTGGCTTGCCACTTGGTGGAAGCTTCTTCCACTTTTTCATAGCGATCCAGCGGATCCGGGTGCGTAGATAGGAACGTAGGAATATCGCTGGCCCCGGATTGATGCTGAACCCGGTTAAGCGTTTTGAAAAAATTGGCCATTTTATGACTATCGTAGTCAATCTTTGTTGAATATTCTACCCCAAGTTGATCCGCCTGACTTTCATTGTCCCGGCTAAATTTCAGAAACATCAGTGAAGTAAGCTGCTGCGCCTCGTTGGCAAATTCGCGGATGGTTGGCGAGACGATGATCCCGGCTATCAAAAGCACCTGAGCCACGGTTGCATTTCGTTGTTGAATGGCTGAATGACGAGCTGTAACATGCCCTATTTCATGCCCAAGCACTCCGGCGAACTCTGCTTCATTATTAAAATGGGCGAGAATACCTCTTGTGAAATAAACGTAGCCGCCTGGTATGGCAAAGGCATTGATTACTGGTGAATCCATGATCCTAAACGTAAACTTCAGATTTGGTCGGTGGCTCACCGCTACCATCTCCTGACCTTTCTGATCAATAAAGTCCTGCAGCTTCGGATCTTCAAATAAGCCATAGGTAGCTACTATCTGAGGATCGGCTTCAGCCCCCAAGGCTACTTCTTGTTGCTCTCCCATCACCAAAAGGTTCTTCTTTCCAGTAACCGGATTAACCGAACAGTTGGAAGTAACGAACAATAATACGATGCCCAGCAAAGCTATTCCTGAACGATTCATGGCGATACCTTTTAGAAAATGACGAAAAATGGTTCTGGAGTCTTGCAAAACTTATGTTAAAATAAGAAAAAAAATCCCCGACAAATTGCCGGGGATTCATTCATACTAAACCTGACTAAAATGAAATTAGCTCTTCTGGATCTGTATTATTGTTTGATAAATTTAGCACTTTTTGAATAAGTTCCAATATTGAACTGTAAGATATATAAACCTGACTTCAAATTTGAAACATCCACATCGGTATAAAAGTTCTCATTCGAAAAGACTAAATGCTTTCTGAAGACCTCTGTCTGCATGGTATTGTACACAATCAGTGTGCCAACCTTACCGGTAAGATTATTCCCCGAAAGACTTGAAATGGAAAGGCGAATTCGATTGACCACCGGGTTAGGGGCAAGTTGAATCTGCAAGGATTCTGTGGGCTTGAATGGTTCGCCACATGCAGGTCCTCCGTCTTGCTTTACCACTGTCAGGTAATTTGCGGATATCGAGTAACAATCGGTACTGATAAGCGTACTCGTAATTGTATCTCCGGACCGGATCAATAAGTCCCCGGTATAGGAAACACCCCAGATGCGAACCGTACCTGCTCCACTGCCCTCAAAGTCAACTCCGGGAATATTTGGCAACTCCAAGATAACGTTATCGGTGTCCGTCACGACAAACTGGTAAGGTGCCAGTGAGTTGGATTCATTGCTTAAGAACAACCGATCCGGTATTCCGTCACTTACGCAAAAAGTGTACACTGTATCGCCTCCCAAAGCACGGATCATCCCACCTTCGGGCATATCGGCAATGATCTCTATCCCGTTAGCGGTATAGGTATAACATCCATCCGATAATGGAACACGAAATGCTTGTTCCCCCACCAGGTTATATAACTCGCCGTTATAACTGATCCCATACACCATATAGAATCCCAAGGGAAGTACATCCAGATCAATGACCGACTCCGTGGAAACGAAGATGACTTCATCCTGGGCATCGGTGATCAAAAATGCTTCCTTCTCATTTTCTCCATTCTCGATGGAAAAGGTAACCAGGTCCGGAACTCCATCTCCAATACAAACAGCAAAACTCTGCTTGTCCCGCGTGGATGTAAGCGTTCCCGGTATTAACTCATTCAATTGCAGGGTCAAAACGTTCAGCGATATGGAATAACAACCTGTTGCCAATTCCAGACTGTCGCTCAAGACATCCCCGTCGTCCACCAACAGATCCCCGGCATAAGATAGCCCCACTACAGTTAGCGTACCGGATTCAAGCGGATCAAGATTTAAATAACGGTTTTTAATGACATGTTCAATACGACCGTTGTTGCGGAGGAGTAAATACACGTAATGATCCCCATTACTATTGGTATTGAGCAATAAAGAATCTACGATGCCATTTCCAACACAATAATCTGTCGTATCCCGATGAGATGGAACAAAGATGCTATCACCGGACACATAAGTACCGTTAAGCACTAGAAAATTCTCGGATCGCGCATAGCAAAGGTCGGACAAGGAGGTTTTGGAAAGCGTATCTCCAATGTGAATGTTTAGGTTACCACCGTAAGATAAGCCCCAGATCATACCCGAGGATGAGGACAAGTCTGCAAGTGCCAACCGATCGCCCAAAACATAGTCCAGGACAATACCGTCCAGTGAAGCCAGGATAAGCGCTTTATCCGCACCTGAAGATGAAAACTGGATATCGAGCGTATCCTTGCTATCCGGACTAATACACGGTTTCAGGGTATCCCCGAGAACAGATGAAATGTCAAAAGGCTCTACACTGCTGCGTTTTAAAATCAATTTATTTTGAGACAAATCGTAACATCCGATTGCCAATGGTTCAAGTATATTTTTTCCCAGCAGCCCCGGAAGCGGATTGGCATGTGAAAGTCCATAAATGAAGCCTGAGCCTGCTCCCGCTCCTTCAAAATTGATCAGATTATCCTCCGTGATAACCAGGATTTTTCCATTTTCATCCGTTATCACATACGAGTATTGACTTTCAGCCGAGGAGGTATGTGTCAGGGTTACAAAATCCTCTACCCCATCGCTTACACATACATATATAGTATCTCCGAGGTCAGAGGAAACAGTTCCACCGTCTACCAGTCCGGGATCACCGGCAAAAATTGGAATCACATTAGCCGACAATGCATAACAAGCATCACTGACCGGATTGGTCGTCAGCGTGTCGCCCACCATTATTACCAGATTACCGGTATAGGTTGCCCCGTAAACGGCTAACGAGACATTGCCGCTGGTATCGAAATCAAATCGATCCTGGTCTGTCATTTGGATGATAACCTGAGCGGAGTCCACAAGAAACCAGGCCTTCTTCAATGAAGTAAGGGCACTGGTTGAAAAGTGAATGCTATCAAGGTTAATCGCATTGGCGCAGAAATAAAGCGAGTCACCTCCATCCGAAGTAATGTTCAAGGACACGACCTGCACTTTTTGAATATTAACCGGTGATGGTGTTAAAGCATAGCAAGCTCCCTGGGTCAGCGTATCTCCCGTCGAAAAAGGAATTTCACCATCGTAGTGAATGCCCCAGATTTGACTGGTGCCTCCCGGTATTTGATCCCAATCAATCAATAAATCATCCGTAATGGCCTGGATCACTTTATTGGTAGCAGTCACAATAAATGCGTACTTGCCTCCACCGAGTTGGCCGCTAACCTGGACAGAAACCGTATCTGGCAGATCATCGCCTGTGCACAATACAATACCATCTCCCCCAATGTTGGTGATTGAACCGGCATCGTAGGCAGAAATTGTCAGCGTAAGTGCATTGGATGAGACACTGGAGCATCCCGGAATGGCCAGGCGGTCAAAAGTATCTCCCGGCATAAAAGTCAAAGAGCTTGCGGTAGCCACGCCGAACACCTGATATATGCCCGCTAAGTCAACGCTAAAAGTGAAATTACCATTCGTATTGGCCATGACAATGACATTGGCGGTATCGGTCAGGACATACCAATAGTCCGTCTGGCTTTGACTGGAAGTTTGCACATTCCAGGTTTGCTGTTTGTTGTCCGGAGTCAGGCAAATTCGATCTCCATCACCCTGGATAGAGCCACCGTCAACGACTATCTGACTAACCGAAAGATGATTATCCGAAAGGATTGCACAACCATCTGTAAGTACATCTCCTATGACCGTAGTATCCACTGCAATCAACAGGTTTCCGCTATATGATAATCCATAAATTCTGCTCGAAGTGCCTCCGATGCTATTTTCTAGATCGAAGGAGTCCTGGCTAATTATTTGGTGGATGACACCAGAAGTATCGGTAACGAGGTATGCATAATTCCCTGAAATGCCGGATGAATTGGCCAGTTCAATCCAATCCGGAGCTCCGTCTCCGGCGCAGAAAGACAAGTTGTCCCCCAAGCTTGAGGTAACCGATGAGGGCGCTACATTCTCTTTGTAGATAATAATCGGGCTGTCCGAAACCCCAAAACAAGCTGAAGCCCAGTTCCCGCTTGTCTGCGACTGGCCGATCTCCCCGGTCCAAATCCCAAAATAACCTACTGCCGAAATTAATGCTACTCCCGGAACTCCGCCTTCAAAATCAAACATCCCTTCGGCATTAAAATCCTGCAGTACTCCGTTCGTGTCCGTGACAACAAACATGATTTTGGGAAAGCCTCCATTCAGAGCGGAAACGTGAACACTATCCGCTTCAAGATCACCCGAGCAAACCAGATAGGAAGATGTATCAGATTGGATGACCGGCAAAGACAAGTCCGAATAATTCACTCGGTTGACGGTGATGTAATTGGAAGAAAGGTCAAAGCACCGGTCACCGAAAGAGAGATCCGCAAGATAAGTGCCGGTATCCACACTGAATGCCCCTGTGTATGAAATACCGTGGATCAGGCAGGTCCCCGGCATCGCATTTTCAAAAGCTATGGTATCCGATTGCGATGTCATCAGAATCTTACCCGCCTCATCCGTCACCAGATAGGCATATTGGTATTGCTTATCGCCCTGATTACTGACAATAACCTGGTCCGGGTAATCATCGCCAAGGCAAATGGTAACGTCTGTTTCACCGTAATTATCAGCAACTGTTCCACCGACAGCAACCACTTTATTGACGGTCACGTAATTTTTTGTAATTCCGATCAGGTATGAATTCACTTCGATGGAGTCGAGGGGGATGCCTGGCTTTACATTGAGCAGTCCAATGTAAATGATCCCATAAACCCGATTAATTCCAGGTCCCGTGCCTTCAAAATTATAGGTATTGGAGACCTTGACCGCCTGGATCACGTCATTGGTATCGGTGATTAGCAAGGAGGTCTGGAATGCATAGGTCGGCGGCTGGAACAGAATGATATCTGGTCTTCCATCTTGTGTACAAATGGTCGTATCCGTCAACATCCCGGAGCGGATATAAATGTCGCGATAGCGTGGTATGGTATCTTGTGCAAAGCCCATTATTCCGAGCAGGCAAAGGCCCAGTATGTATACATACTTCATAATCTTTGTTTTAGTTGTTCGTCTTAATAAAAGGCTTCAAGAAAGCAGATGGAGTACCTCTAAGAAACAGAATATAAGTCAAATTTAGTATATCAGTCCCATGATCTTTTTGTCAAATTTCTTCATCCCTGATCAAATCAGGCCTGCGCTCTCGCGTACGGTTGATCGCTTCCTGATAACGCCAAGCCTGTATTCTGGCCTCATGTCCTGATGTCAAGACGGAAGGGACTTGCCATCCCTGGTAGTCAGCTGGACGGGTATAGACCGGCGGTGCGATCAGGTTATCCTGGAATGAATCCGAAAGTGCAGATTCCTCATTGTTTAACACCCCAGGCAATAAACGTCCAACTGCATCGACCACTACTGCCGCAGCCAGTTCGGCCCCGGATAACACATAGTCTCCAATCGAGATCTCCCGGGTGATCAAATGTTGGCGGACCCGCTCATCGACCCCTTTGTAATGACCGCATAAAAGTAAAATATTCCCCTTGAGGGAAAGCTCATTGGCGATGGATTGATTAAATCGCTCGCCGTCTGGTGCCAGGTAGATAATTTCTTCATAGTGGCGTTGCTGCTGCAGATCCTTAAAACATGCATGGATGGGTTCGATCATCATTACCATACCGGCACCTCCGCCATACTGATAATCATCGATCTGCTGATGTCTGCCCAGGCCGTATTTTCTTAAATCATGGACGACGACCTCCAATAGTTTACGATCCCGGGCTCGTTTCATAATCGAGTGGGCAAACGGGCTTTCCAACAATTCAGGGACGGCAGTTACGACGTCAAACCGAAGCATCCTTTTTCATTTGCGCATAAAATTGATAGAAATACGGAATCGTTTCAATGCCCTTGTAAAAATTGAACAATCCAAAATGCTCATCAGGGGAATGAATATCATCCGAGTCCAAGCCAAATCCCATCAATATCGACTTAACCCCAAGTACTTTTTCAAACAATGCCACAATAGGAATGCTTCCTCCACTGCGCTGGGGAATTGGTGCTTTCCCGAACGACACTTCCATCGCCTGATGAGCTGCCTTGTACTCCAGTGAGTCGACCGGTATTACAACCGGGTACCCACCATGATGAGCCTGGACAGCGACTTTTACACCCGGAGGCGCTATGGATTTAAAATGTGCCGTAAATAGTCTGGTAATTTCATTAGGGTCCTGGTGCGGGACGAGTCGCATGCTGATTTTGGCATGCGCATTCGAGGGCAAAACGGTTTTGGCTCCTTCGCCAATATAACCTCCCCAGATGCCATTGACATCAAGGGTTGGCCGGATAGTCGTCCGTTCAAGCGTCGTATAGCCAGATTCTCCCATGACTGCCTGAATGCCCAGTTCCTCTTTATAGATCTCTTCATTAAAGGGCGCTTCATTCATGGCTGCCCTTTCCTCCTGCGAAACCAATTCGACCTGATCGTAAAATCCGGGAATGGTAATGTGATTATTACTGTCCTTGAGCGAGTCGATCATTGAACAAAGGACATTCACCGGGTTAGCGACAGCGCCGCCATATACGCCTGAATGTAAGTCTTTATTGGGACCAACCACGGTTACCTCCACATAACTAAGCCCCCGTAACCCTGTGGTTATTGAGGGTATGGAGTTACTGATCAGAGCTGTATCGGAAATCAGAATGACATCGCAATCCAGCATGGATTTATATTCTTCACAAAAGAGCTCCAGGCTGGCCGAACCAACTTCTTCCTCTCCTTCGATCATGCATTTGATGTTACAATTTAACAGCCCGTTACGCAACATGGCTTCAATAGCCTTTACATGCATGTATACTTGCCCTTTATCATCACAGGAGCCCCGGGCGAAGATCTTTTCATCCCGGATTACCGGCTCAAAAGGAGGTGAAGTCCATAATTCCAGAGGATCCGGCGGCTGCACATCGTAGTGGCCGTAAACGAGGACTGTGGGAACATCTTTACCCAGAATCTTTTCAGCATAGACGATCGGGTGCCCTGCGGTTGGATAGATTTCGACACGATCCATTCCTATTTCGGCAAAGCGATCACTAAGGTATTGGGCCGCTTTCTGAACATCGCCCTTGTATTTTTGATCGGCACTTATTGATGGAATACGTAACCAGTCTAATAATTCACTGAGGTAGCGCTCGCTGTTTTCTTCATGGTATTTTTTCAAAGCATCCATTAGCTGGTATTTATTTTGGTTATAAATATTTTAATATCCGGGAAGAAACCTGTTCCAGGTCGAGATCTTCGGTTAACTCACCTTTTTCTGCGACTGCCAAATTTCCGGTTTCTTCTGAAACTATAATGGCTAATACGTCATGAATTTCAGAAACTCCTAAACCTGCCCGATGTCGTAGACCTGCCCAATCCGGGAGATCTTCCTGTGCAGATACCGGTAATATACAACGGGCAAAGGCAATTCGGCTGTGTTTGATCAGGACGGCACCGTCGTGCAGGGGACTCTCCTTACGAAAAATGCTGGTAATCAGGTGTCCGGAAATTTGTGCATCAATGACTTCACCCGACTCTTCTATTTCGCTCATCTCACTTTGACCTTCCAGAATAATCAATGCTCCTTCCTGGTCCTTTTGCAATGCAAGAATACCTTCGGCAATTTCTTTGGTGAATGCCCTCAAATCTGCAGTGAAAAGTTTTTCCTGTTTTGGGAAAATCCGCCTGAAAAAATCCGCCCGGCTCTTCAGGGTGGTGTTTCCTAGATAAAGTAAGAACCGCCGAATTTCAGGCTGAAAAATGATGATCAAAAGGATAACTCCCAGATTCCCGATGTTCGTCAGAAACAGAGAAAGGAGTTTCATGTCCAGGACATTGACCAGCACATACAAACCGTATAATAAGGCCAGTCCAATAAAGATATTGAATGCCACACTACCCTTCAGCAATTTGTAAATGGAGAAAAGCAAATAGGCCACAATAGCAATATCCAGGATATCCAGAATACGTATTTCCAGGATCCCAACTTTAAATGCCCATATCATCAGCGGAATATGCATACCTGGATTCGTCATGATGTGGTTTTGGACTTAAGCCACGAAACCCGTAAAGTGCGTTGCTTCTTCCTTAGAAACCACATATTTTTACTTTACAATAATTTGGTATATGACAAAGTTTGTAAAGTTAGCAGTTCTCCTATAGATTAGCAACGTGAAAGACTTATTACTCTTATTCATTAGTGTACTGATCACAATATCCGGTTTTACGCAAACCGTACAGCAAAATGCCAATGGCGAATGGATCGTCCAATTCGAGGATGGTACCTGGAGGTATTTTGAGGCCGGTGATTCTGTATTGGTGGATCAAACGTTAACAGCAGGACTTAGCACCGAACAAGCCCTGATACGACAAAAGATCCTGATGTACTATGAGCAAAAAAGGGAAATCCTGGAGACCCTGAAAGGCCAGCTCCAGGATCAGGAAGATCTGAAAGCTTCCGTTACCCATGATATGGAGCTTGGGGTAAACGAGTTCACGGAGGAAACAAAGAAAAACCTCGAAGCCCAAATCCGCAACATAACCAGGTCGATCCAGCAATTGGATAAGAAAATCAAGGAAGCTAATAAGCCCTTTGAAGAAGCAACCCAGCTTTTGAGAGCAACCCCCACGTATCAAGCGAAATGGCTGGAGGGTTATGAGCGAAAACACGGCTCCATTGATACCGGCAACGGGGTCATCCGAATCCGGGAGCCGGAGTTGTTAATTACGGACAATCCGGTTGCTGATGATCCTCAAACGGAAGTTCCTAACCAGGGAAATACCCTACCAAATGCCCAGGGCAATTATCAATGGCTACCAACTGCCGCTGTTGTGCCCGCATCCGAATGCAGCTATGCCTACGATGACACGGATCCATTGACCAAGCAACACCGTATTGATGTAGCCAAAGAGGTACTATTGGAATATACCCACGAACCCCTTCGTTCTTATTATAAAGACAAACCTTATCTGACTTGCTCCGGTTATCTTTCCGCGCAGCCAGGATATAAATACTTGACGCTTGAGATCACAATACATTCTGAACGAGCAAGACAATCCTTTGGCAGCATGGCTAAAGGTACGGCGCTTACCATCCGCCTGATCGACGGAACTGTACTCTACCTGACTACCAATAACACCGATAACGGCGCCGTGGATCTGGCAAAACGTACGACTACTTATACCACTACTTATATACTTTCCAAGAAAGCAGAAAAAATCCTGAGTCAATCCGAACTGGACTTGATCCGGGTGGTCTGGAGTACGGGTTATGAAGATTACGATATTTATAACCTGGACTTTTTCAAACATCAATTTTATTGTTTAAATCAACGGTTCTGATGCTCGGATTAAAACTACCTACCGACCCAAGGTGGGTCAACCTTACTGAAAAAAGCTTGGAGGATATCTTGACAGATCATGCTTACTGCGAGCAAAAAGCAGCAACTTCCTGCATCTCACTCATACAATCATATCCTGAAAAAGAAGAAATGGTCAGGGAGCTGGCTCCCATCGTAACAGAGGAATGGGGTCATTTCAGAGCCGTACTTCATGAGCTGGAGTCAAGGAACTTAAAATTAGGCCGGCAGAGAAAGGATCAATACGTCAATGAACTGCTGAAATTTGAAAAAAAGGGTTGTGGCAGAGAGGAAAGACTGATCGAGCGACTATTGGTTTGCGCACTGATTGAAGCGCGAAGTTGCGAGCGGTTCAGGCTGTTATCTGTCCATCTTGAAGATGAACACCTCAAGCAATTTTACCACAAATTCATGGTATCGGAGGCAGGACATTACCGGCTCTTTTTGACTTTAGCAAGAGCCTATGGTGATGAAGAAAGCGTTAATGCCCGTTGGCAGGAATACCTTGATCACGAAGCAGAAATCATGAAAGAACTGGATCTGCGAGGCGACCGCATGCATTGAATGTCAATGGGCATGCTGCTGCGTATCTACCTGAAAAAATGTATCTTGTTTTCATAATTTATCTGTTATGCAGAGAACACTCAGACACATCTTACTTCAGCCAGCCAGATTGCCTGGTTTTACAATATCCTTGAAGCCAGTGATGCTCTTATTGGCTTGTTTGGGTATAACCCTTCAACCCGGTATGGCACAAAAACTGGATCACCGGCAAGGAGAGTTCATCATTCAATGGAAAGATGGCGTTCAACCGGAAGATGCGTTGATAAAGGTGGATGCTAAACGGCATAACTGGCGCATTGAGTCGATGAACCCATTGACAAATGCCCCCTCCTGGTCTCTCTTGAAAGTAAACACGGAAAATGCTAAAGAGTCGGAAGTACTTGATGCATTACGAAGCAATCCGGCGATCCAATTGGCTCAGTTCAATCACATATTGCACAAGCGAAATGCTACGCCCAATGATCCTCGATTTGGCGACCAATGGTATCTGAATGGCGATTTTGGAATTAACGCACAGGATGCCTGGATGGTTGCTACCGGAGGAAAGACCGCATTGCAGGATGACATTGTGATGGCTGTAATTGATGACGGAATTTCCTTTATGCATCCGGACCTCGTGCAAAACCTGTGGACAAACAACCAGGAAATACCCAATAATCAGCTCGATGACGATGGAAACGGATATGTCGATGACTATCATGGATGGAATATTTTAAAGAAGAACGGTCAGGTTGACGGTGGCGAACATGGTGTATTCATTTCCGGTCTTATGGCTGCCAGTGGCAATAACAATGTTGGCATCGCCGGCCTGAACTGGAGCGGAAAGGTCATGATGATCCAACATGATCTCATCGAGATTTTGGAGTCAGAAATTCTTGAAGGATATGCCTACATATTAGCCCAACGTAAAAGATATGAAGCAACAGAAGGTAAAGAAGGGGCTTTTGTTGTTGCGACCAATGCTTCGTTTGGCATTGATGATAAGTTTCCGGAGGATGCTCCTATCTGGTGCGCATTTTATGATACCCTGGGGGCTTATGGTATCCTCAATGTAGGTGCGACCACAAATTTCAAGACCAATATTGACGTGATGGGTGACCTTCCCACGACCTGCCCCAGCCCATTCCTGATTACCGTAACGACGAGTAAAAAGGATGGAAACCTCGGTGACGCCGGATTTGGAGTCGAAAATATTGACCTTGCCGCTCCCGGAGTGGACATGTTAAGCACTGCAGGAAAAGATTCCTACTTTCTTGGCGATGGTACCTCCTACGCGGCTCCCCTGGTTACAGGATCTATCGGGCTACTTTATAGCGCGCCATGCCTGAATCTAGCCATTTTGGCACACAGTTTCCCAGCGATGGCGGCAATGCGCATCCGGAATGCATTACTGGAGAACGTCAATAAGAATGCGAATTGGGAAACCTTGATTGCCAGCAGCGGCCTGC
>Ga0116164_10000688_pt1 | contig 28016 bp, 18 predicted proteins | sample AD_UKC109_MetaG_FD_89888 | JGI IMG/M metagenome (GOLD analysis project Ga0116164, IMG submission 89888) | Active sludge microbial communities of municipal wastewater-treating anaerobic digesters from Hong Kong - AD_UKC109_MetaG | ecosystem: Engineered > Bioreactor > Anaerobic > Digestate... | reverse complement strand
CCGAATTTACTTCCGGCATAGGCAAAATTCTTTTTGCTGCCCGACAAGCCCGATTTTGAATTGATCTGGATCACATCGGCATAGCCGTTTTCCCGATACCGGTTCTGAAGCATCATTACCGGCGCAACAGCCTTAACACCATAAAAGTAGGCGCTATAATTGATTTTTGTTACCATATCGAAGTTTTCCGGGGTCATCTCTTCAAGTCCGCCTGCCCGGAGAATACATGCATTGCTGATGAATACATCCAAACCGCCAAATTCGCGTACGGTTTGGTGGACCAGGTTTCTGAGGGAATCCATATCGGTTACATTGGTTTTCACAAAAAGAGCCCTGCTGGTACCGCTTTCCTGGTTCATCGACCGAACGGTTTCCTGCCCAACGGTTTCGTTCAAATCGGCTACCACAATATTGCCGCCGTTTTGCTTCATAATGCGGGCGATTCCTTCACCAAAGCCCTGGGCGGCTCCGGTCACAATAGCAATTTTGTTGTCGATTTTTCCCGATGAAGATCCGGCCGAAACCTTCCGCCGGTAGTTTTCCACCTCCCAGGTATCGATGAAACGGATTTGCCCTGGGGTCATAAAATGCGGTCCGCCAAACGATTCCGACAACCAGGAGATATTCATCAGATCGTTAAAGACATCGTGCAGGATTTCGGTCTGGGCGGCATGGTCGCCAATGGCCACAACGCCCAGGTCTTTAATGACCACAATCTTCGGGTCAAATCCATTCTCCGAGACAAATTTTGTGTATTCTTCGCGGAACTGATCCAGGGTTTCCCGGGCTGTTTCCACCCGGTCAAGATAGAGAAAAACCGATTTACAGTATACGATGATATCGGGGGTGAACGGCTTGCTGATTTTCTGGAACGAATCCCGGTTTTTGGCAAAATGCCCGATCAACCCGCTGTTTTTCACCTTCAGAATTTTCATCCCCCTGGAAGAGACGAGCGCCCGGATCGCCGGGATAACTTCGTCGGCCCGCTCGCTGATTTCTTTTTCTCCATCCGGAAGGGGAAACTTCAGGGCTTCTTCAATACGGCCCATAATGGATGCATAAATTTCCATCACTTCTTCCGTTGTATCGGCGCTCACAAAGATGCCGTGGTTTTGGAGCAGAATAATTTTCGGATCGCAGCCTTTTTCCTTTCGGTACACGCTGATTTTTGCTTCCACCTCTTTAAAAAGGATATAACCGGGATCGGTATAAGGTACGTATAAAGCGTCGGCACCAAACAACGGCTCTACCCAATGCGCAACATCGTTGCCACACATTACGGCGTTTACCTTTGTCGGGTGGAGGTGGATCACAAAGGGATAGTCGATGAGGTTGTGCAACGACGTTTCGACCGAGGGACGCCGGTCTTTTGTCAGGTTGGCATCCGACAGGTCGTCCTTGATTTGACGCTCCCGTTCGAAGGGATCGGAGCTGTATGTTTTGACCGACAGCTTGTTCAGTTTCGCCCGGTCGAGCAAGGCAAAGCCCTCTTCAGCAATAGACGACAAAGCAAAACCACTGGCTTTAATCCACAGTTTTTCCGGAGTTTTAAACGAAGTGTTGCCCCCACCGGCAATGACCATCTCTTTGTTTCGGCCATAATAGCGGGAAATGTCGATGAGTTGTTGGATTTCTTTTTGCATGAATTTCAATAGCTTATTTTATTCGATCACTTTCTTTTTCGAATTCATTTTTTTCATATCCAAAGCGAAAGACTTCGGAAGTTTGGTGTTCGTCTTTCATGATCCGGACCATTTCTGCAACGATTTCGGGATGTACTTCGGCACAGTTCTGTTCTTCACCGGGATCGATTTCCAGATTGTAAAGTTCGACAGGGGCTTCGGGGTTTCGATCCATGTTACGGCGGATCCCTTTCCATTTTCCCAGCCGGACGGCCTGTTTCCCCCCCTGCTCATGAAATTCCCAGTACAAAAAATCGTGTTGTTCCTGCTTTCCCCCGATCAGTTCGGGTAAAAACGAAATTCCATCCACATCGCTTGGGGCCTGGGCGCCCACGAGTTCGCAAAAAGTGGGGTAAAAATCCCAAAAGGCCGAAACATGCTGCGATGTCGATTGGGCAGGAATTGTACCCGGCCAGGCTGCGATCATCGGAACCCGGATGCCCCCTTCGTACAAATCGCGTTTGTAGCCTGTGAAGGGGCCGTTGCTGTCGAAGTAATCGGGATCGGCGCCCCCTTCGCGGTGGGGCCCGTTATCGGAAGTAAATACAATCAGCGTGTTTTCGGCAAGCCCCAGTTCTTTGAGCATAGCCCGTATTTCCCCCACCTGTTGGTCGAGCAGACTGATCATTGCTGCAAATGTTGCATGGCATTCTTCCTGCGATGCATACGGCCCTTTGCGGAAGCGTTCGCCCGAATCGGTTCCCTGGTAACTCTTTTCGGGCAAAAACATCCCCCGGAATTTATCCATACAGGAATCGGGTGCAATCAGTTCGGCATGGGGAATGGTGGTGGGGTAAAAAAGAAAGAAGCTTGTGTCTTTGTGATCTCTTATAAAAGAAAGCGCCTGTTCGTGGATGCGGATGGGTGCATAGGCCCCCTTTTGGTCGGGATAATTCTCGTCGAGCACGATTTTTTCCTGGTTTTGCCACAAATGCCCGGGGTAATAGTTATGGGCCAGGGTTTGGCAGGCATAGCCAAAGAAGGTATCAAAGCCCTGCCGGTTGGGATCTCCCTCCGATCCGACGGGGCCCAGCCCCCACTTTCCGAAAACACCCGTCACGTATCCGGAGGCTTTCAGCACCTCGGCCAGGGTGAGGATTTCAGCTTTGAGCGGGTACTGCCCTTCGGGTTCGACCCCCCGGTTGCCCCGGATGAAGGTATGCCCGGTGTGCAAGCCGGTGAACAAACTCGAACGGGAGGGGGCACAAACCGTCGAGCCGGCATAGTGACTGGTGAAAAGCATTCCCTCACGGGCCAACTGGTCGATGTTCGGAGTAGGTATATGCTTTTGGCCATAACAACCCAAATCGCCATAACCCAAATCGTCGGCCAGGATGAACACGATGTTCGGGTTACTGCCTTTCCCCCCGGCTGATGGGTGTGTCTTTGTTTGGCAGGAGGCAAGCACCAGCAATCCCAATCCGGACAATGCCAGATGTTCCAGCCCGGGTTTCGGAATATTATTCATGGGACATTTGTTTTACCATTGCCGTTCCAATTTACAAAAATCCGTTCGTACCCATATCACATCTCTCTATGAATGAATAAGCGACTGAATAAGGGAATCGCCCTGCCGGATCCATTCGTCGATCCGGTTCCAATCGGGTTTTCCGTACCGGTTCAGGTAACCTTCCTTTCCCTGTTCAACCCGGTGCTGATGCGCCGCGATCACACAGGTACCTTTATAATTGATCTCCTGCATTTCCGCTGATAACGGGTGGTTTTTCTGGACCAGCACTTCCAGCGGATCAAGCGAGGGCGTATTGTGCTCGGTGCCAAAGGTCACAATCAGGCCTTGTTGCCAGCAATACCGGGCATATTCTTCCAGCACCTCTATACTATTCCTCGAGGGTATAAATTCGACGGAGGCAAAGCCTCTCTCTTTCAGAATACGGACGGCCATTTCAAGGTTATTCTCAAAACCGGTAAATTCTCTTTGCCCAAAGTCGGCCAGAAAAGGATACGTTGGGATTCCGCCGGCATGAAGGATGATTTGGCGAACATCCTCCATATCGAGAAAGGCCTCGGGTTGTTCGGGCACAAAGGCAGCGCCTCCCGCTTTTAAAAGGTTGCCACGGATTTCATTTTCCAGGGCGGCCGGATCGTCTACGGCGCTTTTTAAGGGTTTCCCTCCAAATATTTTCTCATATAACTTTTTCTGTCCAGCTGGTGTAGGATTGTATTCTGCCGCCTTTATCCGGAGGGCTTTTGCCAAATGCCGTTCACGGATGTTTCCCTTTGTGAAGGTCGTTTTTACGTCTTCAAAAGAAAGGATAAACGGGGCTTCGGTCTCCCGCAGAAGTTCATTCAGTTTAGCGCTCATTTTTTGCACATGCCGGTTCGATTCTTCCCTGACGGCATTCATTTTTGACAGCCAGGGATCATCGAGTTGAAAAGGGAACGACAATCCTTTCCCGCTCAGGTAGGTTCGCCCCGGATTGTTCGGATCGTTTACCCGGATCCCGTTGTCCTGGTCCTGTTTGTTTAAACTGATGAACTCAATGTTGAATAAAGGGAAAAGCTTTCGTTTCCGGCATTCGAATGCCCATTCGTTGTAGCCTTCTGTTGTATTGAAATCATTGATCCCAACCACCTGTACTCCTTCGGCAAGCGCCAGGTCGAGCGCCTGCCCGATGCTCTCAAAGGCGGAAAAGGAATAGGGGGTATGCAGATGGGCGTTGACTTTCACCCCCCAACCATCACCCCCCAACCTACTAAAAGGGGGGAAGGTATCTAGGTTATTGTTACTATCAACCCCTAAATCCCCTAAAGGGGACTTTTCACTATCTACGTTATTGTTGCTATCGTTCATCTTATTATTCACTAAATGCTCCAATCTCCAAATCTTGTAGTTTCACCCCCCCTTTAGGGGGCTGGGGGGTTACACCCCTGTTTTTGCACGTCGGATTTGTTCCAGATCAGTAAAATTTTGTCCGGGGATGTAATCCTTCAGTGGAAGTATTTTTACGTGAATGGCATCGAGGAACCAGCCCGGTTGCGGGAAGAAGGCATCTTCCAGTTCGTAGGCCGGCACAATCCAGTTGCGGGAACCCACCACCACCGGGGGAGCGTCGAGGTAATCGAAAGCCAGTTCGGCAATATTCCGGGCAAAATCGTTCAGAAACGAACCCCGGCTGTTGGCATCGCCGGCAATGAGAATCCTTCCGGTTTTTTTCACCGATTCGATAACCGGTTCGTAATTGAAGGGCACCAAAGAGCGGGCATCGATGATTTCGGCGCTCAGACCAAATTTTTCTTCCAGTATATTCGCTGCTTCCAGCGCCCGGTAAAGGGTTGCGCCCACAGTAAGGAACGTAATATCCTTTCCTTCTCGCTTGATATCCGGTTCGCCCAGCGGAATTTCGTAATATCCTTCAGGAACTCCGCCTTTGTGAAAGTGTTCGGCCACGTCGTAAATCCGCTGGCTTTCGAAATACACCACCGGGTCGGTTCCCTGGAGGGCAGTGTTCATCAAACCCTTTGCATCGTAGGGTGTAGCCGGGAAACACACCTTCAACCCGGGAATATGGGCTACCAGCGAGGTCCAGTCCTGCGAGTGTTGAGCCCCGTATTTCGATCCGACAGAAACGCGCAGCACGAGGGGCATTTTCAGCATGTTTCCGCTCATGGCCTGCCATTTGGGCAACTGGTTGAACACCTCGTCGCCGCTGCGCCCCAGAAAATCGCAATACATGATTTCGGGGATCACCCTTCCGCCACACATGGCATAACCGATGGCCGTTCCCACGATAGAGGCCTCCGAAATGGGTGAATTAAACAAACGATTATAGGGCAAGGCTTCGGTAAGTCCGCGATACACGGCAAAGGCACCGCCCCAATCGCGGTTTTCCTCCCCGTAAGCAATTAGGCTCGGATCCTTGTAAAACCGGTCGATGATGGCCTCGAAGATCCCGTCGCGCAGCTGGTACTGTTTCATTTTCGAAAACGGTTTTCCTTCGGCATCGAAAGCAAAACGTTCCTTACGGGCAATTTGCTGTACCCGTGGATTTTCTTCCATGGGATGGTTTACCTCCGGCTTTCCGTCGAGCATCGCATCGACGGAACGGTTGGAAAAAATCATCTCCCCGATCCGGTTGGGATCTTTTTGCAGGTCCATGCGGGGAGAAACTTTGTCGTCGATGGTGAGCGTCAACGTTTCGCTTATCAATACTTTTATATCGTCCCATACCGCATCCAGTTCCTGCGGTGTTGCCAGGCCTGCATCGACGAGTTGTTTTCCGTAGCCCGCAATGCAATCCTGCTTTTGCCAGGCTTCCAGCTCTTCCTTCGAGCGGTACGAAGAAGCGTCGGAAGGGGAATGGCCTGAGAAGCGATAGGTCAGGACATCGAGCAGCACCGGGCCTCTTTTTTCTTCAATGATCGTTCGTTTTCTCCGGTAGGCATCGATTACGGCCAGGGGGTTGTACCCATCAACCCGCTCGGCGTGCATCTGATCGGGATTCACCCCGGCGCCAATGCGGGCAGCAATGCCGTAGCCCATGGTTTCGCCGCAGGTTTGTCCGCCCATTCCGTACTGGTTGTTCATGATGTTGAAAATTACCGGGAGCCCGCCTTTCATGTCGCCTTCCCACAATTCGGTGAACTGATCCATGGCAGCAAAGCTGATTCCTTCCCAAACCGGCCCGCAGGCCATTGAGGCATCGCCAATGTTGGCCACCACAAGCCCGGGTTTCCGGTTCACCTTCTTAAAGAGGGCCGCGCCCACGGCAATATCGCCGCTGCCACCCACAATGGCGTTGTTGGGATAAACGCCGAAGGGAGTGAAAAAAGCATGCATACTTCCCCCCAAGCCTTTGTTGAAGCCGGTTCGGCGGGCAAAAATCTCGGCCAGGGTGCCATAGGTCAAAAAGCGTCGGGCCAGGCCTTTTACCGAACCTTCGAATCCGACCTTCACGATGGAAAGAATCTCCCCGTCGAAGAAAGATTCCATAATCTGCATCAAAGCAGCGTCATCCAGCCGGGCAATAGCGCTCAAACCCTTGGCAAGGATTTCGCCATGACTCCGGTGCGACCCAAAAATAAAATCATCCACCGTGAGGGTAAAAGCCATCCCGACAGCGGCTGATTCCTGACCAATCGATAAATGAGCCGGCCCCGGGTGGTTGTATGGTATCCCATTGTATTCGCCGGCAATTTTGATCTGGTTGAGCATGGTTTCGAATTCCCGGATCAACACCATATCGTGGTAAATACGTTTCAATTCCTCATCGGAGAAATTTCCTCGCTCTTCGGAAACGGTTTTTTGGTATTGATTTACGGGAATGGGCTGAAAGTTTACTTCGCCCTGTTTTCGTACTTCTGCTGGATTGATAAACTGATTTTTAGGCATATCCCTGGAAATTATTATTTACGAATTATTATTGAAAACAATTGAAAACGATTGAAAGCAATTGTTTTCTACTGCTTTCTACTGCTTTCTATTGCTTTCTATTGCTTTCCCAAAAAGAAAACACGGTCTCTTTAATTATCTCGCTCACTGTAGGATGGGGAAAAACCACCTCTTCCAGTTCTTTCAAGGTCCATTCGGCTTCGATGGCCATGGCGGCGCCATAGATCATTTCGCTGGATGGGTTTCCCAGCATGTGCACGCCCAACACTTCGCCGTAGCGGGCTCCGACAAGCACTTTGCACAATCCACTGCCGCCTTCATTTTCGGCCACGAAACGGCCGGCATAGGCCATGGGCAGTGAGGCAACACGGTATTCGATTTTCTTTTCGCGGGCGCTTTCTTCGGTCAGCCCCACGCCCGAGAATTCGGGATTGGTGTATACAACCCCCGGAATGGCCTGATAGCGCATGCGATCGGGGCGGCCGGTCAGGTTGTTCACCACCACCTCGCCTTCCCTGCTGGCCGTGTGGGCCAATAAGGAAAAGCCGGTAACATCGCCGGCTGCAAACACGTTGGGGATATTGGTACGCATCTTTTCATCGACCTTAATGCCGCCCTTAAATAGCTCAACGCCGATATTTTCGAGGCCAATGCCCTTCGTTACCGGGCGACGGCCAACACTAAGCAGGATTTTTTCGCCCGAAACCGTGTGCTTTTCACCATCCTTTTCAAACACAACTTCCGTTCCTTTTACTTCGGTCACTTTGGAATTCAGGTTGAAAACCACTCCTTTTTTGGTGTACAGATCGCGGAGCATCGCGCTCATTTCGGGATCCATACCGGTCAGGATTTCAGGAAGCATTTCCACAACCGTCACCTTTGTTCCCAGGGAATTAAAGAAGCTGGCAAACTCCATCCCGATCACGCCGCCCCCGATAATGACCAGCGATTCGGGTTTTTCGCTGAGCGAAAGTATTTCCCGGTTGGTCAGGATGTTTTCTGCGGCAGGATCCAGTCCGGGTATGGGCGGGACTATGGCCTCGGAACCGGTACAAATCAGCAGGTTTTTGGCCTGATAAGCCTGGTTGCCCGATACTATTTTTATCCCTTCGCCGGTACGGCCTTCAATGAATGCTTCACCGGCAACGGTTTCGACCCCTTCGGTTTTCATTTTCGCCTTAATTCCACCGACCAGTTTCTTCACCACTTTGTTTTTCCGGGCCATCATTTTGGAAAAATCGAACTGCACGTCGTGGGCAAACACACCGTATTTTTCGGCATTACGCGCATTGTCGTATAATTTTGCGCTGTACAACAGAGTTTTGGTTGGGATGCAACCCTCGTTTAAACATACGCCGCCCACTTCCTTTTTTTCGAAGAGGACGACCTTCAGTCCTTTGGCACCAGCCCGTTCGGCTGCTACATAACCGGCAGGGCCGGCTCCGATGATGGCGAGATCAACCCCCCCGCCCCCTAAAGGGGGAGATTGGGAGCGTGTGTTATTGTTATTATCGTTCATTTCAGTAATTATTTAATTGCTCAAATCTTCGTTACAGGTAGTGCCTACCCCAGAGGATTAGGGTTGGCGTTATACATCAAATTCCAGATTTTCAATTTCTATGGCCACCTGTTTCACAAAGCGGGTTGCTTCGCCGCCGTCGAGGGCCCGGTGGTCGTATGTAAGGCTGAGCCCCAGGTAAGGAACAAAAGCATATACCCCGTTGCCCAGGTCTTTTGGGCGGGGAACGATGGTGTTCACGCCCAAAATGGCCACCTGCGGGAGGTTGATGACCGGCGTGAACATTTCAACCCCGTAATTGCCCAGATTCGACACCGTAAACGAAGCGGCATCGCTGGCCAGCAATTCGGGATTGACACTCCCTTTCCGGCAGGCGGCAGCAAGCTCTTTCATCCGGACCGACAATTCGGGCAGGGTCAGTTCATCGGCATTCCGGATCACGGGTACCATCAGTCCCCTGTCGGTATCGACCGCCATACCCAGGTGAATCCGGTGAAAGATCTTCATACTGTCGCCCAAAAAATGGGCGTTCACCTGTGGGAATTTTTTCAGCGCCCGGATAGCGGCAAAACAGATCATATCGTTCAGGGTGATATTTTCCGGATAGCCTTTTTCTACGGCGATTTTCACCTTGTTCCGGATTTCCAGGATATTCCGTGCGTCGGCGCCCAGATGGTGGGTCAATTGTGCCGAATTTTGTAAGGATTGGAACATCGCTTTTGCAATCAGCTTGCGGATATTCGTCAGGGGTTTCACGTCAAATCCATCGTTTTCTTCCGCCTGTTTTTGGGAAAGGTCGGCTCCCTTCACTGTTTGGGAAAGACCCGAACCCGTAGCAGAAACGAGCTTCGGATCATCGTGCTGCATCATGCGTGCCAGGGGGGATACTCTCGGCAAACGTTCGGCTGCAGCCCGGACATCCTGCTCTATGATCCGCCCGCCGGGGCCCGATCCATTCAACAGGGAAACATCCAATCCCTTTTTCACGGCCAGGTTTTTGGCTCGCGGCGAAATACCAACGGACTTTCCAACCGTCATCGCAGCCTTAACCTCAGCCTCAACCTCAACCTCAACCTCAGCCTTAACCTTAACCTCAGCCTCAGCTTCACTCTTTTCCGGGCTGTTTTCCGTTTGAAATTCATCCACAGCCTCCCCTTCGGCGCCAATTACCAGGACATTCGACAGTACAGGAACTTCATCGCCTTCGCGAAAAAAAAGTTCGAGCACCACGCCTTCGACGGGCGATTCTTCTTCAAACGAAGCCTTATCGGTTTCATAGGCGAACAATAGATCGCCAACCGAAACCCGATCGCCTTTCTGTTTATACATCTCGGTGATGATGCAACTTTCGACCGATTGGCCCTGACGGGGCATAATGATTGCTGTAGCCATGCAACGAAATTTTTCTGCAAAGCTAGAATCTTTTACTTGTATATACAAGCAGAAAGAATAAAAAAGTGCCTAAAGTGCCTAAAGTGCCTAAAGTGAACTAAAGTACCTAAAGTAAAAAATGAATAAGTTAGTATTAACCAAAAATTTAGTATCTCCCGTCTTAACACAAAATGCCCCTTGTATATACAAGAAAAATAAATTTGTCTACTCATTTGCTCTCATCGTTTCGTTTTTTTGCCTACTTTTAACCGCACGAACCGAAAACCCAGGCCCATGAACTCAAGCCCGCTGCCCTTGCACCGGAAGGTGTACGAACAACTCCGGAAACATATTTCGGAAGGGGTGTATGCCGAAGGCGACCTTTTGCCTTCGGAGAATGAGCTGTGCAACCTGCACGGGGCCACCCGGCCAACCATACGGAAAGCGCTCGACAAACTGACGGCCGAAGGCTTTATCGTCCGGCAACAGGGAAAGGGAAGCATTGTGAAGGGAGCGCCCAAAGGGATCGGAATTCTTTCGATCACGGGGACCACATCGGCCGTGGGCAACGAGAAACTTACCACCCGGATCATTACCCGGCCGGTGGTACGCAAATGGGACAAAGCTTTTTCGTTTGCCCTTTCGGAACGGGAAATCGAACTGGGATGCATCTTCCTGGAACGGCTCCGGCTCATCAACAACAAACCCGTATTCTTCGACACCACCATGATCCCCAATCTCAACCTGCCTCGCTTTACCTCCCGGAATTTTGAAAACAAATCGCTTTTCTCCATCCTGCGCGAACAATACCAGATTGAAGTAACCGGGGGAGAACAAAAGATCCGGGCGACCCTCGCAAGCGAAAAACTGCAACAGTTTTTCGGGATCGGGCCGGGAGCGCCCATCCTGCAGCTCGACCGGAAAATAGCCACCAACAAACACGATTTCTACTTCTACAGCCAGGTTTTGTGCAACACCGAAGAATACTCGCTGGCAGGGACGTTTTGAAATCCCTATACAGTACATGAATTATTGAGGAACCCTTACCCCCGACAGGGTTTCGAAACCCTGTCGGGGGTAAGTCTCCAAAAACCAATCAGAACAAACCGGGTTCTTAATTGTACCCCGGGTTCTGCCCCAGGTTGGGATTGGCGTTAATCTGATCCTGCGGAATCGGGAACAGGTTGGCGTGATCGCCGGCTTTTTCGGGCCGGGTGTCACCAATCGGGTCGTTGTATTTCCCAAAGCGGATGAGGTCGTTCCGCCGCCAGGTTTCCCCGTACAATTCGCGTCCCCGTTCGGCCAGCAATTCATCGAGCGTGAGTGTCGACGTAGTGTACAACTTGCTGTTATCGCCCGGGAAAGCCCTTGCCCTAACCTGGTTCACCAGGTCGACCGCTTCGGCTGTGGCATTCCCCCCGTTCTTCCGCATCAGCGCTTCGGCTTTCATCAGCAGCACATCGGCATAGCGAAACAAAACAAAGTCGTTGGCCATTTGAAAGTTCTTCGCATCGGTGTAATCGTACTTCACCAAACGGGCGCCCTCGTTCTCGGCAGCGTTTTCGAGCGAGGTGATATCGACCGTGTACACCAGGGGCTGGCCCGATAGTTCCTGGTTGCAAAAAAGCGTATCGCCTTTCGACGAAAACTGCAAACCGGTGATCAATCCTTCGCGGCGAATATCTGTTTCGTCGAAGGAACGGTAAAAAGAAGGCACCGCGCAAAATCCGTCCCAGCCTCCCTGTTCGCAATTATAGGCCTGGGTCCCGTTGAAATGAAGGGTCCAGAGATGCAGGGTAAACATACGGGCCGGATAGGTGGCATCGCCCCAGTGGGGGGCAAATACATCGGTAAAAGGAATCACAAAAATGTTCTCGGGAGATCCTTCATTCTGAACAGCGAAATTGGCAAAAAAGTCCTTGTTCAACGCGTATTTTCCCTGGAGTATAACCGAATCGCATGCGGCAATGGTTTCGTCCCACATAGGTGTACCGATGTATACCCCAGCATTCAAATACAATTTTGCCAGCAGAGTGAAGGCCCCATAGCGGTTAAAACGTCCGTAAGTAGTCATATCCACAGTATTGTTTAAACTGCCCACACTGGCCAATAAGTCGGTTTGTATATTATGAAATACCGTTTCCCGTGTATCCCGTTCGGGAGCGAAACCATCGGGGACATCGAAGCGGTCGACCCAGGGCACTCCGCCAAAAAGATCCATCAACATGTAATAATAAAGACCTCTGAGCGCCTTCATTTCATTCATAACCGACAAAAGCGCATCTGTTTGTGGCTCAATGTCACTATACTGATAAATCACACGATTACAGTTGGTTATACCTGCATACATCACCTTCCACGCATTGTTGATGATGAAGTCAGTGGGTATGTAGCTATGAAGGTGTAGTCGCTGGAAGATTCCGTCGTTGTACCAATGAATGCCCCGGGTAGGGAGCAAAAACGCATCGGTGGTCAGTTCGGAAAGCGACCAGATGCATTCGGGGCTGGGATAGGCATTCCAACTTTGGTAGGCCGGTCCGGCTGCCGATAATACCTGCTTTTCGGTTTTGAAAAAGGTATCGTAGGTAATGTCGGAATATACTTTCGGTTCGAGGTCGGTGCAGGAAACCAGACCGGAAACCAGGATGGCATATAGAATTGTTGCTTTCTTCATAATTTTGTACGTTTAAAATTTCACATGGATACCGGCCAGGAAGGTACGGGTGGTGGGATAATCGAAGCGATTGTCGTTACCCGGCTCCAGTCCTTTAAACGAAACTTCCGGATCCATCCCTGTATAATGGGTGAAAACAAAAGCGTTGTTACAGGTGGCATAAATCCGGACACTTTTGATCCATTTCCGGTTTTTGATCGGCAGGGTATAACCCAGGGTAATGTTGTCGACCTTGACAAAATCGCCATCTTCGACATAGTAGCTCGAAAATTCGGGATCGTCCCATAATTCGGTTTCGAGGGCTTCGGCCAATACATTCCGGGGCAAAAATTTCGGATTGCCGTGCCAGATCCGTTTTGCATTGATGATCTGGTGTCCAAACATTCCGCGAAGCATAATGCTGAGGTCGAAATTTCCCCACTGGAAACTGTTGGTGAATCCCAGATAGAAATCGGGCACACCGTTTCCGACCACCGTGCGGTCTTCGGTATCGATTTTTCCGCTCGAGTCGATATCGGCAAAGACCCACTGTCCCAGCGAGTCGATCGATTCGAACAAATACGTATGGATGTTTCCAAGCGCTTCACCTTCCTCCAGGCGATGGGTCCAGGCGCTGATGCCCGGGGCGCCCACATCGCCAATATTCCGGTATTCGAGCTTATAATAATCGTTCTGGATCGACAAAACCTTGTTTTTTCGATAATCAAGGGTCAGGTTGCAGTTCCAGGTAAAGTTATCGGTTTTCACCGGGATGGCTTTCACGGTGAATTCAATTCCGGAGTTGCTCATCGATCCCACATTGGCCCACATTTGCGGTGAAAGATTGGGCGGAACGGGCACGTCGTACTGCTCGATCAAGTCGGAGGTAACCCGGGAATAGAGGTCGATGCTCCCTCCCAAACGGTTGTTCAGCACCATCCAGTCGATCCCAAAGTTGTACTCGGTTTTCGTTTCCCATTTCAGGTTGGGATTGGCGTTGCTCACCGGACCATAGCCCCTGATCAGCTCACCGTTGTAATAAAACATGCCCTCTTCCTGATCGTAACGCACCAGGGGAATATAGAATTGATTGAGCCCCTGGTTCCCGGTAACTCCATACCCGGCACGGATTTTCAGGAAATTAACGAACGAAAGGTCCTTCAGAAACGACTCACGGGACAGGTCCCAGGCAAGCGAAACAGCCGGAAAGGTACCCCAGCGGTTGTTTTCCCCGAATTTCGAGGATCCCTCCTGCCGGATGCTGGCTGAAACAAAAATTTTATTGTCGAAGGTATACGACCCCCGCGCAAAAAATCCGGCCAGTTTGCTTTCGTTTTTAAACGACGACATCGTGGCCCGCCCATCCTGGAGGAAGGTACCCATCGCCAGATTGTTATACAGAACGTAATCGGTAATGAAGTTGGCATTCTCGGCAAAAAATCCTTCTTCGACAAAATACTCATAGGAATAACCTCCCAACAGGGTGAATGCATGTTTTTTGAACGATTTCTTGTACTCCATCAGGGCTTCAAAGGTGCGGGTCATCCGGGCTTCGGCGTAACGGTTTGCCGTACCGTCCACCCCGGCTGTTTCCGACGGATTCGAATAACTGTAGGAATAATATCCGTTTAGCGCCCGCGATATGTGCATACCCCCGGTAGCGCTAAACTTCAGATCGTTGGTGAGGTACACGTCCATACCCAGGTTGCCGTACAGGCGCGAGGAGGCATTATCGACCACCCGTTCGGTGAGTAGCCCCACCGGATTCTCGTACTGCCAGGCCCCGATAAATTCGAGCAGGTCGCCGTTGTCGTCGTAAACCGGCTCGGTCGGGTTGCGCTGAATGGTTTGCCGTACCGCATTGTAATCAACCGGATTGCTCTTTGTATCCGACATTCCCAATTGCACATTAAATACAAGGCGGTCGTTGAGCGCTTTTTGTTGCATGTTGTAGGAAACCCGCAGTTCGTCCTTACCCGAATTCAGCAAAATGCCCTCTTGTTCGGTGTAGTCAAACGAAAGGCGGTAATTCGAGTTTTCGGTGCCGGCGCTCAGCGACAAATGCTGGTTATGGCTGAAGGGATTCCGGATGATTTCGTTAAACCAGTCGGTATCGGCACCATAGTCGATCATGCTGTTGCCTATTTTCTGGATCTTCCGGTCGTCGGAATTCAGAAAGCGTTCTTTCATCAGTAGAAACTCTTCCCGGTTCAGCACGTCGAAACGTTTCGAAACCTGTTCGGTGTAGTATTGACTGGTGAACTCGACCTGCAGCGCTCCTTTTTTCCCCTTTTTGGTGGTCACCAGGATAACACCGTTGTTCCCCCGGGTTCCGTAAATCGCGGCTGCCGATCCATCCTTCAGGATGTCGAACGATTCGATGTCGCCAGGTGCAATGGCATCGAGGCTTCCACCCGGTATTCCGTCGATAACTACAAGCGGCGCCGTGCTTCCGTTGATGCTGGTGGCCCCGCGCAGGGTCAGCTCATAACCTTTGGTGGGGTCGCCCCCGTCGATCTTGGTGACCGACAAGCCGGCAATCTTCCCCTGTACCAGTTCCAGGGCGTTGGTTACGGCACCGGGATTAAAGTCGTCTTCCTTAACCGAGGCAACCGCCCCGGTTAGTTCGCGTTTGGTCACCGCGCCATAGCCGATCACAACAACCTCGTCGAGCGATTCGACGCTCACCGACAGTTTCAGGTCGATTTGTTGTTTCCCAAGCACAGGAATTTCGACCGACTGGTAACCAATGGCCGAAAAAACCAACAGGACATCCTCGGCAGGTACATCAATCAGGTATTTCCCCTCAAAATCGGTAATCGTCCCCGTTCGCGTGCCTTTAATAATGACGTTCACACCCGGCAGGGCCTGGTTGTTTTCATCGACAATGGTCCCGGAAATCTTCCTGCCCGACTGTTCCGATCCCAGCAAAGGAATTGAACCCAGAATAAAGAAAATGAGAAGAAGATTCAGGACCATCCGAAACCGGAACGGAAACCTTTTTCGGGTCTCGATCCGGATTAGGTGATTTTCATTCATACTTTTGGTTGTTTTCGTTAGACAAATTAGAAAACGAAAAGTAGCCATTTTGGAACAGTTCGGGCAGCTAAAATGTCAAATACCACCTACTCAATTTGTCAATAAACGAAAAGTGAAGCGCAGTGGAACCCGGGGTAAAGGAAAGCGTGCGATAAAAACCGTACGATCCACCCGGCCGGTTCAGCGGTAAAATCTTGTATCGAACGGAACAGCAGTGCGTTGGAAGCATCCTTTGGAAACCGAATATGCTACCCAAATCAGGGCTTCGGCCTTCCGCATCCGTCTCCGAAATCCGTTCGAAAAAACCGGACCAGGTAATCGATGGTCTGCTTTCGTTCGGGAGTGGGAAAAAGAATCCAGTCGTGTACCAGGTATTCCCGCTCGACCAGCTCAATGGTCGCCCCAGTGGCTGCTTCCATTTTTGTTTTCAACAGGCAGCAATCGGGGTAAAAAAGTTCATGCCGGCTTACAAAAACCAAAGTTGCATGCAACCGATCGAAGTTCCCGTAGATGGGCGACACCCGGGGATCCCGGGAATCGATTTCTCCACGGTACATCGTTCCGCATTGGATCAAACCTTCGGTGTGCAAGAGTACTTCGCTCTTCTGAGAATGACTGATCCCGGGATTGCTGAGCCCGATATCGAGCCAGGGCGAAAGCAGAACAGTTTTCCGGGGCATGCTCTCCGGATTCGTTTTCTGAAGTTCCTGGAGGAAGGCCAGGGCCAAACCGCCCCCGGCCGAATCGCCCAGTAAGCAGAACAAATCGTCGGGGAATTCAGCTTTCAGTATACGATAAACTTTGTGAAGATAGGAAAAGGTAGTTTCTGCATGATGCTCCGGGGCAAGCGGGTAGTCGAAAAACGAAACCCGGAAAGCGTGTTTCAGGGCCAGCTCTTCGGCCAGCCTCCGGTGAGCGCCCGTAGCCCCGGCCACATAAGCACCCCCGTGAAAAAAGAGGATGTGCCGGCGGGTCGGTCGCTCCGGATGTACGATCAACCAGCGAAACCCATCGGTTTCCCGGGCATCGACCTTCAGTTTTCGATGGTATTTTTTAACCGAAAACGCATTGTTCCCCCGGGGCGGATGCTTCAGAAGGGCGTCGAAGATTTTTTTTTGGAGCTGCATTCGGGCCATACTCCGGTAAAGGATCAGGGAAGGCCAGCTTACAGGACTCTTACGCAGCTTCTTCAGCAACACCCCAACAAGAATCAAGGCAAGAATCAACCCCGCAATGATCAGAGCCGTCATGTTCGGTCCCGTCGTAAATAGTATTGGACAAGCTACATTCATTCATTTTGTTATAAAGTGCTATCCCAACTTGTTTGCGATAACTACCTAATCAGGGAGCAATCCCTGGTGAAAACAGACTCATTCCTTGTCGGCAGACTGGCCGTATTCCGCTTCGCTGCTTATGACCGTTTCCGACCAGGGTGTCGTTCCGAATGGAGAATAGCAGAATGAGAATTGAAAATCGACGTTCATCAAATCCGTTAAACCACAGATTCCTCCTCGTTCCTCGTCGGAATGACACGTTTTTTACATAGGTCGTTATCACATTATGCCCAAAAAATTTTGGGTAAAAAAAATCAAAGACACATTGTTCGAAAATACATCAAAAGCCTGGGGTGTTGACATGCTTTTTCGGGGCGCTTTTTTTGATCACCCTGTCGGCGGCGAGTTTTCCGGTCAGAATGGAGATGGGCACACCCGAAGGACTGTATACCCACTGCCCGGCCTGGTAAACATCCGGAAGTAAGGTCTTAACCGATTGGGCGATCTGCAACATCTCGTGAACAACCGGGATACCCGGATTGGTGTAAGCCCATCCGATAATCGACCCATCGGACGAAAGGGTGCGCCGCTCAATCGTTAAGGGATTGGATGAAAACCGGCTGCTGATCTTTTCCTTAAAACCCGGAAAAATGCTTCGGTCCAAAATATCGAGGATTGTGCGTTCCAAATGCTCCGTCATTTCATCGAGCCAACCGGTTTCCCGGAGCTTTTTTGTCAGTGAATAGTCAAAGAGCAAACTGATCATCATTCCGGTTTTACCTGCGGGTGCTAGATCCGGGTCCCGAAGAGCAGGAATGGCAATTTCGAAGGTATTGAGTTCGCAAAAGGCAGTCAGGTAATTCCTGACAGCCTCTTTCATCACCCGGTCGTCGGAGGAAACGCCGGAACAAGTCAAAAATTCCTGCATTGCTTTTTTATCCAGACGGGACAATCCTTCCATCGAAGGCGTGTAGAAGAAGTGACCGGAACAAATTTTTGAAAACCAGGCTTTATCGAGATCAATCGTAAGGTAAAGCGAGAAAATGGAATCACTCCCCCGCAAATCGCTCAGATAGGCTTTTTGTTTTTCGATTGTTTGGCGAAGTTTACCCTGGCTCAGTTCCTGAAGGGGAATACAGTTGTACAGTTGCTTCAGATCGGCAGCCCAGATCAGATGCTTGTATGTCAGCCGGTTTCCCTTTTCATCGATGAGCAACTTTTTCTCGGGATTTAACGATTGAAGGGTAACCGACGAATGGATTTCTCCCCCTTTTTCCACAATATATTGAGCCAGTTTGTCGGGCAGCACACCCGTGCCACCCTTGGGGTAATGATAGTCGAGATAAAGGCTGAAGTAACTTAATGCAAAAGAGGTAGGGGTTTTCTGAAAGAAATGCTGCGAAATAATATCGTTCAACGATCGGTTTTGGGTGATTTTTTCCAGATACTCATCCGCCGGAATTTTTAATTTTTTCAGTTTGCGAAGGGCGTAAACAAAACGAAACATCCAGGGCAACAAAGTTTTGAATAAGTATTTTGGATCCTGGGCCGGATTCATTAACGTCGGATTATCGATGCCGTACAAAACATCCATATAGCCCATGATCGTTCGTATTTGTTTAACGATAAGGCGAACATCGGCTGCATTTTCAGGGAACAGGTCGATCAGAAATTGTTCGTAACCGGAAATACTTTCTTTCCCTTCGACAAACATAATTTTTTCACCCACACCCAGAGAAACCACACTTTTTGAGAAGGGAATGTCGATGCCCAGATGCTTGAGAAGGGGAAAAACCGTTCCGGAATTTTCAATCGACCGAAGCCCGGTGTCAAAAAAGACACCCTCCCGTTCGAAGGTTTGTACCTGCCCTCCCACTTTGTCCTGCCGCTCAAAAAGGGCAACTTCTCTTCCCTCTTTCGCCAGGCAGGCTGCAGCCGTTAATCCGGCAATTCCGCCTCCGACAATTATCGTATCATAGTTCATAGAGCCGTTCCTCTTCCAGTTGGGTTAATTCAATACTGCGTTGAAAAATTTGTTTTCCCAGCTCCCGGTTCATGGCGTGGGGCGCCGGGGGTTCTTCGTTGGTTAAATTAAAAAATTTTCCGGAAATATTTGCCATTTCGGGCGATGCAGCGAGGTAATACAAAGCTTCACCGGAAATAGCGGGTTTTTTCAATAAGGGCTGGATCAGGTATTTCGAGTACAGATTATACAGGATCCCGTTGTTGTGGCCAATGTTCGATTTTACCGCCCCGGGATGCACGGCATTAATCGTTACTCCTTTTCCGCGAAGAAGATCGTTCAGTTCCCAAACCGTCATCAACTGGGCTGTTTTGGCAGCTCCGTACCCCTGAAGCCCCCGGTAGTAACCCCGTTTTGCCCAGTCGAGATCATCGATTCGGAGACCGTTGAAGCGATGCCCTTCCGAATTCACCTGGATGATCCGCGAAGGGGCGCTTTTCACCATGGTGCGAAGCAGGATGCCGGTAATGAGAAACGACGCCAGGTGATTGACACAAAAAGCGGTTTCGTGTCCTTCGGGCGTAAGCCTTCTGCGGGTCATGTGCACACCGGCATTATTGATCAGGATATCGATACGGGGGTATTGGTTCCGGATTGCTTCAGCAGCATTGCGAACCTGTGCCAGGTCCGTAAAATCGGCAATATAGTAATCGGGTTCCTCCCCCGACAACGAACGAAGTGTTTCGCATAAATACTCCGCTTTTTGCCGGTTTCGGACAATCATGACGATTTTTGCACCAGCTCTCGCGATCCGCAGCGCGGCTTCGTATCCTACACCGGAGGTTGTACCGGTGATCACACATATTTTCCCGGACAAAGATTCCCGGGTTGTTTTTTGCGGTAGACGGCCAATCGTTAAAAACTTCAATTCGTCGGGCAATTCAAATTTTTTGCGCATGTGTTTCCTGTTTTTACATACGTGTATCCGGTGTTTCATCATCCGAATTTCCGGATTAAAAAGCGCCGGTACATTTTATTGAACCGGGGAATGTTGTTAAAAATATCGCCCCACAGATCGTAATAATCCCTTTGTCCCACAATGAATCCTTCTTCATCTGTCACCAGTTTTGTGGAACCATACAGCGGGGTGCTCGGGTATTTTTTAAACATCATGGTCATAATCCAGTCGAACAAAAAAATCCGATCGTTTTGGGCAATGGACACAATTTCCATGTTTAGCTGCTGGGTTCGGGCTGTAAGCCGTTTGGTCATGGCAATAAAGGCATCGATCCCTTCAATGCGTTGAATGGTATCCTGAAACAGGATATCTTTGTGATAGTAGGGATAAATATGCGACCAGTCGGGCTTCCCCTCTGTATTGTACGTCTTCGACCAAAGGGTTTTAATGGTTTCGATGGTTAGCGGCAATCGGTCCGGAACCCTATTGTTGGGATGAATATCCATTTCGTTCTGCTTAATTGGCGAAATATACATTTTTTTCTGTTGGATAGAAAACAGATAACGCATCGAAAAGTTCAGAACAGAAAAGGCTTTCGAAAAGGGTTCTTTTCATCAGGGTCTCACCTGTCCATCCCCTTCCACGATCCACTTGTAGGAGGTCAGTTCCTCCAGTGCCATTGGGCCGCGTGCATGCAATTTCTGGGTCGAAATACCTATTTCAGCACCCAGACCGAACTGGGCTCCATCGGTATAGGCAGTCGATGTATTGGAATAAACAGCCGCGGCGTCGACCAGTTTTCGAAACATATCGATCCGATCGGGATTTTCGGCGATAATAGCCTCGCTGTGTTTTGAGCTGTAACGGGCAATATGGTCGAGCGCTTCGTCAAATCCGGAAACAGTTTTTACCGACATTTTATACGACAAAAACTCGGTGCCAAACGATGCTTCAGTCGCCGGTTCCAACAAGTGGTCCGGATAATTTCCCTTCAAAACGGAAAAGGCTTTTTCATCGGCATAAATGAGCACGTCTTTTCCGGCCATTTTTTCCACCAGGTATGGCAGGTCGGACAGGCGGCTTTCATCGATCACCAGGCAGTCGAGCGCATTGCAAACGCTTACCCTGCGGGTTTTGGCATTAAACACAATGGAACGCCCCTTTTCCCGGTCGCCCGAATGTTCAAAATAGGTATGGCAAATACCGGCTCCGGTTTCAATAACCGGGATGGTGGCATTCTCCCGAACGTAGTTGATCAGGTTCTGGCTGCCCCTCGGAATAATCAGATCGACGAAGCCGCGGGCATTGAGCAGTTGCATCGTCTCCTCTCTGCCGGCGGGCAACAGGGTCAGCGTATGCTCGTCGATACCGTACTTTTTCAGTACCTTCCGGATCAGTCCGACGATGGCCGTGTTCGAATCAATGGCATCGCTGCCCCCTTTCAGGATACAGGCATTGCCCGATTTGAGGCAGAGGGAAAACACATCGAAGGTCACGTTGGGGCGGGCTTCGTAAATAATCCCGATCACACCAAACGGTACCGAAACCTTCCGGATGGTGAGTCCGTTCGGACGTATTGTCTCCGATAAAATCCTTCCCACGGGATAGGGCAAACGGGCCACTGCCCGCATGTCGCCGGCAATTCCTTCGATGCGCTCCGGAGTTAGTTGCAAACGGTCGTACCGGGAATCGGACGGGTCCATCCGGGCCAGGTCTCTGGCATTTTCGGAGAGGATGTATTCTGTTTGGGCAAGGGCTTCACCGGCCACTTCGTTCAAAATACAATTAAGGGTTTCAACCTCCAGCAGGTTGAGTTTCCGACTGGCTTTCAATACACGCTGAAAAACGGGGGTGCAATCCATATTATTGGCTCTTTTGATTCGTTTCGAATAAATACATGTAATCGTAATAGATCAGGGGTTTCGACGCCTTTTGCCCGACAAGGTCGGCTGCTTCGCCCGAATCGTAACTGGCTTTGCCCAAACCCAGCTGGTTCCCCTCACTGTCTTCAATCCGGATGATATCGCCTTTCTCGAAGAAGCCCTTTAGCCCGGTAACCCCTACCAGCAGCAAACTGTTTGCATTCACATCGAAGAGCGCTTTCTTCGCTCCTTCGTTAATTACAGCCACCCCCTTGGCAAAACTGTCGGAGTGGGCCAGCCATTTTTTGCTGGCAGCCAGGCGTTTTCCATTCGGAGAAAAACGCGTACAAAGGGGATTTCTGTTCTCTGCAATATCGATCAAAATGTTGTCCCGGGCTCCGTGGGCAATGAAAACGGGAATCCCTTCGAGGGCAATTTTTCGGGCTACGCTGTATTTGGTGTGCATGCCTCCGCGTCCGAAACCTGATTTCTGCGCCGAAATGATGTTTTCGAGGCTTCTGTCGCCGGCTTTGATTTCCCGGATAACTTCCACGCCCGGTTCTCCCGGCAGTCCGTTGAAAATTCCATCAACATTCGAAAGAATGATCAGCGCCTCGCAGGCCATCATGGATGAAATCAGCCCCGAAAGTTCATCGTTATCGGTAAACATCAACTCACTCACCGAAATGGTGTCATTTTCGTTAACCACTGGAACTACATCGTTTTCGAGCATCGTGGAGATGCAATTTTTCATGTTCAGATAATGCCTCCGATCGCTAAAATTTTCTTTTGTCGTCAGCACCTGGGCACAAATGATTCCGTGTTCTCCAAAAAAAGCAGAGTAGGTATTCATCAGGCGCACCTGGCCAATAGCTGACCACAACTGACGCGCCGAAACCGTGTCGAGCCGACTGGCTGGCGTATAAACCGATCTTCCGGCTGCCACAGCCCCGGAGGAAATCAGAATGACCTCCACTCCCTTTTCCCGGAGCAAGGCAATTTGTTCGACCAAATGAGCAATCCTTTTTTCATCGAGATTCCCCTGAATACCGGCCAGGATGTTGCTCCCAATTTTTACAGCAATTCGCTTGAATACGGGCATTTCGCTTTTTCAATCTTTAAAACATGACAAATGTCATTATTTTATCCTGAACCACAAAGCCCGAAAAGGAATTATTTGGCAGGAATAAGAAAAAATTGTTGTTGGGACACAGAGATCAATGCGCATGATCGATCTTTCTGTTGGGAAAAGAGTCAGGGTAAGGCCCTTGAAAAGTTGCGACTGCACGACTGCACGACTGCACGACTGCACGAATACACGACTACACGACTGCACGACTACACGACTACACGACTGCACGAATACACGACTGCACGAATACACGACTGCACGAATACACGACTGTGCGACTGTACGACTACATGACATCTTCCGTCTTCCGTCTTCCGTCTTCGGTCCCCTTACTCCTTCTTTTCAATTTTGTTGTACGAAGCCAGGAGCCCTTTAATGATGGAAGAACTAAATCCCGTGTGTTCCATTTCGTTCAATCCGGTTATGGTGATTCCCTTGGGTGTTGTCACTTTATCGATTTCGGCCTCGGGGTGGGTATTGTTGGTAAGGATCAATTCGGCAGCGCCCTTGGTAATTTGAGCGGCCATGAGTTTGGCGTCTTCCGAACTAAATCCGATTTCGACCCCTCCCTGTATGGCAGCGCGGATAAAGCGAAGGGCAAAAGCAATACCGCAACCGGCCAAAGCGGTGGCAGCCGGCATCTGTTCCTCGGGAATGAACAATACCTCGCCCAAATTACCAAAGATGGTTTTAACAGCCACTTTCTGTTCGTTGGTGGCATGAAAGGATGCAATACACGACATCGACTCCATGATGGCAATTCCGGTATTGGGCATAACCCGAAACAAAGGAGGAGTGGAAGCAAGTGCTGAATAGATATGGCTCGACTGAACGCCCGTAACACAGGAAATGAGGACATGCTTATCGGGCTGAATCTCATTTTTGATTTCGGCTAGCACCTCATCGATCTGCCAGGGTTTCACAACCAGCATAATGAGTTCCGACTGTTTTACGGCTCCGGGGTTATCTTCGGTTGCATTAAATCCTTCGTCGACCAGGCTTTCCAGTCTTTTTGGATTTTTCTCGGTCAGGATCAGGTTTTCTTTTTTCACAGCGTCCGAAGCTATTAAACCCCGGGCGATGGAATATCCCAGGTTACCGGCGCCAATGATGGCTATTCGATTCCATTTCATCGCAGTATTATTTTTCGATTTCATTTAATGCTTCGCGGAACCGTTCCAGAAAGAGGTTTGCATTTTCTTTCTTCAGGTTCAGAGGCGGCAACAAGCGGATGATGTTTTTCCCCGATACGCCGGTAAACACTTTCTTCTCGAACAACAGTTTTTTGCGCAGTTCCGAAACGTCGAAGTCAAATTCAACGCCGATCATCAGTCCGCGGCCCCGCACCTCTTTGACGGCTTCAAATTTAGCGATTTCTGTTAAAAGAAAGCTCCCAATTTCTTCGGCATTGGCCACCATTTTTTGCGATTTCAACACATCGAGTACGGCAATGGCTGCGGCACAAGCCAGGTGGTTTCCGCCAAAAGTGGTTCCAAGCATTCCGTGCAGGGCCTGGAAATCGGGACTGATGAGTAAACCGCCGATGGGAAATCCATTCCCCATACCTTTGGCAACGGTCACCAAATCGGGAGTAATTCCGGCATGCTGGAAGGCAAAGAATTTTCCGGTACGGCCGTAACCCGACTGGATTTCGTCGAGAATCAGCACCGCCCCGTAACGGGAACACAAAATTCGGAGACCGTTCAGGAAGCTCTCTTCCGGCATACGAATTCCGCCAATGCCCTGTACCCCTTCGACAATAACAGCAGCTACATCACCTTTTTGAAGTTCCTGCTCAACGGATTCCAGGTCATTCAGATCGATCAGGACTACGTCGGAGCGAAAATTGAACGGTGCAATGATTTTGGGATTATCGGTTATCGAAACGGCTCCGGAAGTCCGTCCGTGAAAACCCCGCTTAAATGCGAGCATTTTCGACTTTCCGGTTTTAAAAGAAGCGAGTTTAAGAGCATTTTCGTTCGCCTCGGCCCCGCTGTTGCACAGAAACAGGCAGAAGTCGAGCAATCCGCACTGCTCGCCCAGTTTGCGGGCCAGTTCCTTCTGCAGGGGATTTTGTACCGAGTTGGAATAAAACCCCAACTTTTCGAGCTGGGCTGATATGCTGGCTACATAGTGCGGGTGGGAATGTCCGATTGAAATCACGGCATGACCTCCGTAAAAATCGAGGTAGCGCTGGCCGTTTTTATCCATAATGAACGAACCTTCTCCTTTAATGGGTTCAATATCGAACAGGGGATAAACGTTGAACAAGTCCATGATATTTATGTATTGGTTTAAAAGGCAATAGGTTTCAAATTCAGTCCGTCTTTTTCGTCAAATCCGAACATCAGGTTCATATTCTGAACTGCCTGTCCCGAAGCGCCTTTGATCAAATTGTCGCTCACGCTGACAATAAGGAGTTTATCATCGTGTTTTTCGAGATACAGCAAACACTTATTGGTATTGACCACCTGCTTCATGTCGGGATTTTCGTTCACCCGGTGAACAAAGGGATGTGTGGCATAATACGCATCGAATATTCTTTCTGCTTCTTCGATTGTACCGGCAAAGCGGGTATAGGCTGTGGCTAGAATTCCCCGGGTATGATTGCCCCGAATTGGTAAAAAATGCAACGAAGGTTGATACGTATTCTGCAGTTGGGCCAGCGACTGGTTTATTTCGTCCAGGTGCTGATGGGAAAAGGCTTTATAAACCGACAGGTTGTTGTTTCTCCAGCTGAAATGCGATGTTTCCGTAGGTTTTTGCCCCGCTCCGGTCGAACCGGTAATCGCCGTCACATGTATTTCATCCGACAAACAGGATGCTGCAGCCAGGGGCAGCAGCGCCAGTTGAATTCCCGTGGCAAAGCAACCCGGATTGGCCAAATACTGAGCGCTACGGATCATCTCCCGGTTTAGCTCGGGTAAGCCATAGACGAAAGGATTTCCCGCGCACTTAAGCCGGAAATCATGGCTCAAGTCGATAATTTTCAGACCCGAAGGAAGAATGTTTTGATCCATAAACTCTTTCGATCGGCCATGTCCCATGCAAAGAAAAAGTACATCGAGCCCCGAAAAATCATAATCGCCGGAAAAAACCAGGGAGGTATCGCCAACCAGGTCTTTATGGACAGAGTCGATGGGTTTTCCTGCATTGCTTTCGCTGTGGATATACGTGAGTACTGCCCCGGGATGATGGAGCAGAATGCGGATCAGTTCGCCGGCTGTATATCCTGCACCCCCAATAATACCGGTATTAATCATGCAATAAGTTGTCAAAATTTTTATTCACCGCGTTGAATATTTTCAATTGGGTTCCCAGGATTTTGGTAAATCCTTTCACATCATCCGCCGTCCAGGCTTTGTTTGATTCTCCGTATTCGCCAAAGTCGGATTTCATCAGGTCGTTGGGTGAATCGATACCAACCAGCTGAAAATGGTAGGGACGAAGAGTGATAAGGACATCGCCGGTAACATTTTGCTGCGAATTCTCGAGGAACTTTTCGATATCCCGCATTACGGGTTCCAGGTAAAGTGCTTCGTGTAAAAACATGCCGTACCAGTTTCCGAGTTGTTCTTTCCAGTAGAGCTGCCATTTGGTAAGCGTATGTTTTTCGAGCATGTGATGGGCTTTGATAATGATGAGCGGGGCAGCCGCTTCGAAGCCAACGCGTCCCTTGATCCCGATGATGGTGTCGCCGATGTGCATATCGCGCCCTAAGGCATAGCCTTTGGCAAGGGCATTGAGGGCCCGGATTGCATCGACAGGATTCGCGTACCGCTTTTGGTCCACGGCAACCAGTTCTCCTTTTTCAAACCGAATGCTCAGTGTACGGGGTTCGGTTTTGGTTAACGGACTGGGATATGCTTGCTCGGGAAGGGTTTGTTCCGATTTGAGGGTTTCCTTCCCCCCGACACTCGTTCCCCATAAGCCGGCATTGATCGAATACTCCATTTTTTTGAAATCGGCCACATAGCCGTTTTCCTTCAGGTAATTGATTTCATCTTCGCGCGAAAGGGCCAGATCGCGGGTGGGTGTCAGGATTTTGATTCCGGGGGCAAGAACCTCGAAGGTAAGGTCGAAGCGGACCTGGTCGTTCCCTGCCCCGGTGCTTCCATGGGCTACATAGGCAGCGCCAATCGACCGGGCATACTGAATAATGGCCATCGCCTGAAAAATTCGTTCCGAACTCACGGAAATGGGATAGGTGTTGTTCCGAAGAATGTTTCCAAATACCATATACCGGATGCTCTGCTTGTAATATTGTTGGGTTACATCGATTGCCACGTGTTTTTTTGCGCCCAGACGATAGGCTTTTTCCTCAATCACCGCCAGTTCTTCATCCGAAAAACCCCCCGTGTTTGCAATGGCCGTGTATACGTCCAAACCTTTTTCCTTCGACAGGTACATGGCACAATACGAAGTATCGAGCCCGCCACTAAATGCCAAAACAACTTTTTTATTCTCCATTTGTTTCCTGTTTTTCTCTTTGGAATGTTGATTTGATTATCCCCAATATTGGGAAAAAAAATGGTGCCACTTTTAATTTATTAACCCAAATACCAATGTTGTATTGTTTTGCATGAAAAATAATCCAATTACACGACGTAGTATGCGCGAAAACAATACGCGGCAGATTGATGAAATTGCGAATTACCAGCCATTGGAAACTGCGGCACCATTTATACTTTATTGTTTTTTAAATAATTTCAGTTTTGTTTTTAGCGGAGAGGCGTAGCCCTGCGATGTATCTCCGCCCAGCCAACGTCGAAAGGGGATTACTTTACCCTTTGCGCCATTTTTCCCGGCTTTTTTCTCCATCTCCCAAATGGGATCATACAACATGGCCGTACACAGGCATTTGGTCCGTTGGGTACGCATAAGTATGTCGTAATTCACGCAACTTTGGCATCCTTTCCAAAAATCCTGATCGTCGGTCAGTTCGGAAAAAGTCACCGGCCTGTATCCCAACTCTGTGTTGATTTTCATCACGGCCAAACCGGTTGTCAGCCCAAAAAGCTTGGCATCGGGGAACTTGGTCCGCGACAACTCGAAGGCTTTTTTCTTGATTCGTTTGGCCAGGCCCTTGCCCCGGTATGCAGGAGCCACAATCAGACCCGAGTTGGCCACGAAACGATTGTGCCCCCACGATTCGATGTAGCAAAAACCGGCAAACCGATCGCCATCGAGGGCAATAACCGCTTTCCCCTGCT
>Ga0116164_10000687_pt1 | contig 28017 bp, 27 predicted proteins | sample AD_UKC109_MetaG_FD_89888 | JGI IMG/M metagenome (GOLD analysis project Ga0116164, IMG submission 89888) | Active sludge microbial communities of municipal wastewater-treating anaerobic digesters from Hong Kong - AD_UKC109_MetaG | ecosystem: Engineered > Bioreactor > Anaerobic > Digestate... | reverse complement strand
TGGACCTGAAATCCAGCCAAACCCGTCTTTACTGCCCAAAGGAGATTGTCCCTTTTTCAGGTTTAATGGATAAGTAGGTCCCACAGAATTGACAGCCACAATGCCGTAACCACCGTTATCCTTAACCATCTGGGCGAAGGCAGCAGGTTCGGTAATATGAGGGCTGAGTTTGATGAAAACCGGTTTTTGTGTGGTCTCACTGGCTGCTTTCACCGTTTTGGCAATGGGGGAAAGATCCGTACCGACATAGTGGGTGGAAAGTTCAAAGGCCGTTGCAAATGGCTCCACCTGTTTTATGAGTGAAACGATTTCTTCTTGCCGGTACCCCAAACTGATGATCAACGGTTGTCGAAGCTTGGATTGAATCTCAGGCAGAAATTCATCTACCCATCTTTCCGGAGGATATTCAGACCAAAGTTCAGCATTGATGATATAATCCTTGCCGCCGATAATACAGGGGTGGGGAACCGGTGCTGCTTTCGAAGAGATGGTTTTACTAACCAGAGCACCCAACCCTTGAGATGCAAGCGAGAGTATTTTCTCGGCATCTGAAACCAAAGGCCCTGAAGCCGGCATCAGCGGATTATCCAATTCGAGTTTATCGCCTATCTTGACTCTTAGATTCATCAAACCATCTCCTTTAAAGGCATTCTATCCGTATCGTTTGTTGAAGAGATCAAAAAGCTTTTTGTTTTCCCGAACTACATCTAAAGCATATGCCGCATGATTTTTGGCGTAGCCGTTTCCGATGATCATATTGACATCCTTTCCAACACCTTCTGCACCCAGGGCAGCCTTGGTGAAACTGGAAGCCATGGAGAAAAAGTAAACGTTGCCATGTTCCTTTGTGGAAAGGACACAAGACATCTCTGTATTGGCTGCATTTACTACATTGATGGTTACATCGCATAATTCGCCATCGGTTGCATCATGCACCATGCGATAAACCCCTACTGTATCCGTGGCATCGGTTTGGAGAATCGTGTCGCAAAACCCCAGTTCTTCCAGCTCTTCTCTGCGGTCGTTGTGATGGATCAAGCCAATGACCTTACCCACATTTCCCGTCATCTTTTTTGCTACATACGCACATAACACCCCAGATTTTCCAGCTGCACCTAATATCATGACTGTGTCAGAGGGTTTCACCAATCTGGCGGTTTGTATGGGAGCGCCTGCCACATCAAGAATGGATAATGCCAGTGGTCTGGACATGTCAGCGGGTAATTTAACCACAACTCCGCTTTCAAAAACGATGGCCTTGCCTTCCACTTCCACCTGTTCCCTATCCAAATGGACTTTTCTGATCCTTTCTATCTTAAGTGGTGTTAAGGAAAGAGATACAAGAGTTGCCACATGATCTCCCACCTTAACCTGATGCTTTTGAGACATCTCTTTTGAAATTTCAGCAACGGTTCCCACCAGCATTCCGCCTGACCCGGTGACGGGGTTGTGCATCTTTCCCCTTTCGGATATGATTTCCATGATTCTTGCAGCCACTTTTGCTTCATCTGCGCCTACTTCTTCCTTGATTTGCCTGAATGAGGCTGAATCAATGTTCAAATGTGTGACATCAATCATGATTTCGTTGTCATAGGCGGTATTCATTGCATTGTTCACTTTCCAGGCCGGTTGCGGTAATACACCCTCCGGCTCCAAAACTCGATGTGTTCCAAACGGACATCCTTTCATGTTGACCATCCTCCCCTTGTTTTAGAAGAAAACCTTGATGGGATATTGACTGCTTGCTTCTTCAAAATCTGTTCTCAGCCAGTTTTCCCATAAAGTTAACTGTTTTTCTCGCTTCAGCATTTCTTTGACATCTTTTCTAAGTTGTCCCTGGCCTTGTTCGCCACCGGAAAACTCAACCACTTTAATAATGTGATAACCTAATTCGGTTTTGACGGGTCCTACAACATCGCCCGGGTTTTTTTCAAAGGCAATGTCGAATTCCTTGAACACACCCCGCTCGATCCAGCCTAAATCGCCCTTGTTGAATTTTGTGAGCTCATCCTTTGAATGTTCCAGCACCGCCGTCTCAAAACCCATTTGGTTAATGGTGTTGAAAACGGTGTTTATATCGGTGTCATCATCAAGCAGGATATGATACAGGTGAACGGAGTTGCTTTCTTGATTGTTCACGGGATTTGTTTTCAGATATTGTGTCACTTCTTCATCGGAAACGGTTACATTTGGGAACAGAACGTCTATGAGTCCGTAATTGGCGATGGCCAGTTTTCTTTGTAATTCCAGATGAGTTTTGTAATCGTTCAAGGTTTCATACCCCTGCGTGATGATATATTGCTCAAAATCCTCCATCGTCAGATTGTTGGAACCCAGTAATTCACTTAAAAAGGTGTCAATGTAACCTTGTACATCCTCTTGTAGTATTTGGACACCGTAATCCTGGGCTATCTGAATGATAAGATAAGCATCGATTAGAGTGGAAAGCACTCTTTTTTTGTACTCCAGCAACAGATCATACCCTGCTTCGGTGGACAGAAGCGTTTCATAAAATCCCTCGTTGGTTTCTTTTATCCTGAGTAGGGTGAAAGGCAAGTTGGTTTCTGTATCCAACACCCTGGCGGGTATGTCTATGTCACCTACACTGGCAACGATGTATTCCGGATCGAGGTTGAGAATATCGATAGATTCTTGGGATAAAACCATCATGGGAATCATCAATATGATAAGTATTTGCAAAATCGTTTTAAATTTCATTTTAAACTCTCCTTTTTCTGATTGTTAGTTATTCTGTTATCATAATGGGACGATTTTGCTTCGCCTCATCGATCTTTTTTTGAATGGCTTCGTAATTGGCCTCTTCCCACATTTCTTTGGTGAACTGGTTGTATTTCCAATCTTCCAGCCACTTTTCTTCAAATTCACCTTGTTCTTGTGCGTATCGGTAAACACTGGTAACCTGATCCAGGAAAGTGGCCCTCTTTTCCATCAGGCTTTTCACCGTGGCGATAAAATTGCGGTAGCGTTCTTTTTCGGAGTCTGTGAGGTATGGGTTGTTGGCTAAATCGTCAATGCCCCATTGATAAGCAGTCGAGAGCATTTTTAAACCATCATCCAGGACATAAAGGGTTTCTTGATACAATTTATTCTCCAGAAAAGCCTGGGCAATTTGGGAGTAAATTGATGCAATATCATCGGGTACCCCTGTTCGTTGGACGTTGTGCATTTGCTCGGATGCCCATACCCTCATCTGGGCAATTTCCCTGACTTTTGGGTAAACTTCCGTGACGGTTCCTGATTTCAACACGAGGTCGATGTATTCGGAGTAAATATCTTCCCAATCCGGGAACATTTGCCAGTTTCCCGGTAGAATGTGTATGGCTCGTTCGTACCATTTTCCCATCATCACCAGTGCATCAGATGCCTGTTGGGTGTGGAGGGTGACCAGCGGCATGAGAATGTCCTTTAAAGCCGGATTTTGATTGATGCGCTCCACATATGTGGAAGCAAGATTTTTTAGCATCACCGATAAGTTGTAATTGAATTTACCCATAATTCGGTAGGAATTCTTTTCGTTAAAACACAAGAAAGAGGTTTCAAAATAATCAATTCCCGTCTGATACATTTGTATATCATACCAAAGGGAGATGTTAACCAGGTTGAGAAGGTCATTAATGGAATTATTGACCCCGCTATCTACGATTTTCTGGAGAACTTGCACATCTTCTTGCAAGGGAAAATCCAAAAATTGTTTCTGGATATGGCGCATACTGTCGTCGCTTTGAGTAAAATGCCGGGTTAGGGTTTCCATTTTATCGTTGCTGGTGTTGAGTTCATCGTACAAGGCTTGTTTTCTTTCCGGTCTGACCATCATCAGCGAGATATAGAACATGCTTTTTCCATAACATCCCAGGCTGTCCAGGCTGGCCAGAAAATCGGATAAAGCTTTGTCGTAGCGCTTAGTTCGTTCTGCCGACAAATAGTTCAGATTGTCGTTGATCTGCTTAACATACCCATTCAACTTGTTTTCTTCGGTTTGGATATCCTCATTAAGTTTATTTAGCAAACTGATTTGAAGTTCCTGTTCGCTAAATTGGCCTATACTGTTACCCATTTCAGCCATTTTCTGTTTGATATAGGTATCTTTTTCAAAAACAGCATATTGTCCTTCACGATTTTCAAGCTGCTCAAATAATTGGCTGACTTGCGTTTTCTGACTTTTCATCTGATTTTCCTGACTCTCGATTTGCCCAAAACTGGAATAATAGCCATTTCCTTCTTTAAACTTAGCCTCAGCCATCACGCTGTTGAATTTCAGCCATCCAGAAGTGATTCCCACAACCAGGACGAGGGCAATCAACGCAGGCATACGCCATCCTTTAAAAGACAAATGAATAGCCAGCCGCTTTTTAACGTTAAAATAGCGACCGAACCCTAATCCGGTCATCGCCAACGCCCATAATTGGTTGGGTAGAAGGTGAAGTGGGAATTCGGTGAAACTGTGGCCCAAGATTTCGGTAAACGCCACTGCCAATAAGATCAACAAAATGGCATCGTCCGGATTCTTTTGATCCCCCAATATAAGAAAGAACATAATAATCAGCAGAACAAGTGTGACAGCCATCGACAGGAATCCAAAAAGCCCCATTTCTCCAAGAACCTGGAAATAATCATTGTGGGTTCGCTTAAAATTCGACCAGGAGTCGATGTATTCGGGTTCGTCTTGAACGGCGTCACCCATGTAGTCCACAGCTGTGAGCATATACGTTCCGATGCCGTTTCCGATGATGGGATAGTCCTTAAACTGGTAGATAGAAGCCTTCCAAGCCAGTACTCTTGCCTTACCGCCGGTGGTTTGAAATCCTCTGTCATCAAATATCGAGGAAGTCCTTGCTGCAACGTTGGTGCCCGGAGCCAGAGGGTTGTTGGGGTTGGACAACAAAATAGGTAGTAAAAGCCCAATAAAGATGATGGCGATGAGGAAGACAAAATTGGTCTTTTTTAAAATATCTGCAATCTTCTTTGAATACCCTTCTATCTTTTTAAAGTTATCAATGATTTCCTTTTTTTTGCGGGTCCATTTATAGTAAAAATATCCGATGATGAAGACAACCACACCCACCATCAATGAAAGGATGACGGAACGAGTTCCGATAACCAATACCAGGAAATAAAAAATGGCGAAGTTGATCAATCCCAAAACTTTGATGATCATAATGGGTGCAAAAAATTCAAGTCCCGGTTTTTCCTTTTTGGGAGTCCAGCCAAAATCATAACTGAGAACAAAGTAAACGGTGATTGGCAGAAGGGAAGCTAAAAAGTCTGAAACAAAGTTTGGGTTACCAATAGTGGCTTTGATGGACATTTTCCCACCGCTTCCGTAAGAACCCAGAAAAAAAGATTGGCCGGTGTAATAATTCAAGAGAGCTTCGATGGAGACCATCGTGCCGGAGATCATAACGAATAAGAGAAAGTATGTGATAGCCCTTTTTGTATCGAGAAAATTGGAGAAGTACAAAACCATGAAGAAGGTTAAAAAAGCATAAATGCCAATTTCAAATGAAAAAGGGAAATACAAGGGGTTTTCTCTTAAAACGGTAAATGTGGATACCACTGCGGCGATCCCAAATAAAAACCATCCCACATGAGCCCATGAAAAATATAACGATGTCTCCTTTTTATTGAACTTTCTGAGTAAGAACAGGGTCATGGAGAGCGTAAAGAAAATGATCAGAAAGAAATACTTGGATGTTGAAAATTCATACGTTAACTTGGGATGGGCGAATATAGCAATAAAAATGAAAGTAAAATAAAGAAACAACGATTCCGCCATTGTGAAAAAAGAACCTGTTTTTATCCCAATCACGTTGTTGGTTTTGTCTTTGCTGCTCACTGAAACACCTCCGGATATTGTTTGTTAACTTATTTTATCACAAAAGCAATAATCAAACACGTTAAAAAGAAAATCATGATCAACAGGTTGATATAAGAGTAAATGATAGTATAGACCGACAAGGGTCTTTTTTCAAAAGGAATTCTCATATATGTGATGGTTCTGACAAATGGCTGAGACTGCTGTATTACCCTGCCGTATGGATCTACCAAACCGGTTATTCCATTATTTGAAACATGGCATATCCAGCTGTTGGTTTCCACAGCTCTGATTTGCAACTGCTTGAAGTGCTGGGTCAAAGCGGTTTCATGGGTAAAGTACCCATCATTTGTAATGACGCAAAAAAAGTCTGCTTCATTTTTTTTAAAATCGATGAACACATTCGGAAAAAAAGATTCAAAACAGATTGGAAAAGCGGCATTCAAACCCTCCACGTTAAAGCTTGTGTATTGCTGGCCTTGTTTTAAATAATTTCTGAATTTTAGAAATGAAAAGGCCTTAAGCAGGTTTTCAAAGGGTAAATACTCGGTGAAGGGGTTTAATTCAATCTTCCCGTAAAAATCATTTGTCAATCCCTTTTCGGGATAAATCAGTTGAACGGCATTGTAATAGCCTTGTTCATCTTCATAGACATGCGGCGCAACCAAAGTTAGAGAGCTTTCTGCCGACACCTCTTCGAGCATTTGAACGGTATTGGGAAAGCGGTTGATATCATAGAGGAAATACGTTTCCGGTAGGATGAATAAATCCGTATCCGGTGCATTCACTTTTACTCGTTCGATTAAATTGTTGAAATCGTCTATGAGTTCTTTTTCAGAGGCGTAATATTTGTCCAGAGGTGTGATCATCGTCTGAATTCCCGCTAACTCCACTGTCTTTTCCATTTCATCATAAGGTGAAGGCAAGATTGAAGCGACGATGTGATCAAGAGTATAGACGCTGCAGATGATCAGGGAGGAAATGATCAACAGATTTCTTGAAAGTCCCCATCTTTTCCAATAAATGTAGATGAGAAAATTCACAACGCCAATCCCCAAAAGCAGCAGCTCTGTACCGCCTATGCTTGCAAGTTGAAGAATTCCGTTCATATCAAACAAGGCATCTGTAAAACGGAACCCGATAAACTTTAAAGGCGGCAAGCTTCTCAAATATTCTGTAAACAGCAACAGGGACAAGGTGGCAATGCCGAATAAAAACGGATGGGTTTTAAACTTCTTTGAAAACCATGAAAAGATGAAGCCAAAAAAACCGTAATACAGGCCTACAAAAAGACCGGCAACGAGATAAACCAAAAAGCCCATCAATGGGCTAAACGTATTAAAAGTTTTGGGAATCTCTCGGATAAAAGCCGGTAATAGCCACCAAAAAGCAGCTGAATAATAACAATAGCCAAAAAAATAGCCTGTCCAAAACCCCTTGCTTGGTTTTAACGAGTCTAAGACAATCAAAAAAAGGGCAAAGGAAAACCAAACCGGAATAGAAATAAACATTCCCGGCATAGAAAAAGCCATCAATAATGATGAGAGAAGGGTGAGCCCTATGCGTGTTCTTTTTCTCATAACCGTTGAATGATTTCTTTTAATGTTTGCGCAATGTAATTTTGGTCTTCCTCACTCAAATTGTTGTAAAATGGCAAGGCTACACTACGTTCACCGACACTTTCAGTCACGGGTAAAAATCCAAATGGAAATGCGAACTGTTTTTCGTAGAAGGGCTGAAGGTGGATGGGAGAAAAATAATTTCTGCAGCCGATACCCTTTTCCCTTAATTTTTTTAAAACCGTATCTCTCTTAATCTTCTCGTCCAAGGTGATGACGTATACAAACCAGCTCATCTGAGTTACATAATCCTTAACCACAGGGGTACTGACCCCCTCGATGGTTGAAAGAAGCCTTTGGTATCTGTTGGCAACGGCGTTTCTTTTTTGGATAAACAGGTCAATTTTTTTAAGTTGTTCTATTCCCAATGCAGAACTGATTTCATTCAGACGATAATTGTATCCCAAACGGACATGATCCAACCAACTGCCACCTTCACCACGGCCCTGATTGCGCATGGATCGGCTTTTAATGTAAATGTCTTCTCTGTCTGTTACAATCACTCCACCCTCCCCCGTGGTGATTTGTTTGTTGGGGTAAAAAGCAAAGGCACCCGCTTCTCCATAACTGCCGCATCTACGGCCTTTATATTCACTTCCCAAAGCCTCACACGAATCCTCGATCACCAATAACTGGCGCTCTTGTGCAATGGCGTTGATTAGATCCCAATCGCATGGATGGCCAAACACATCAACGGTGATGATGCCTTTGATTTGCGGATCTTTTCTAACCAGTTCATCAATACTTTTGGGATCAATGTTGAAGGTGTCTTCTTCAATATCGGCAAAAACGGGAATAGCACCAACATACAGCAGGATATTCGCCGTGGTAATAAATGAAAAAGAGGTGGTAATGTATTTATCTCCAGGGCCTATTCCCAAAGATCTTCCCACCAAATCCAAAGCACTGGTTCCACTATTGACGGCCACAGCGTATTTTCGCTGAGCGTATTCTGCAATTCGACTTTCAAATTCCTCAACTTTTGGTCCGATGCTGAGAATGGAAGAATCCAGGACTTCCATCACGGCTTTTTTTTCTTCGTAACCAATTTCCGGTGAAGCAAGTGGTATGGTTTTCATTTTGATCTCACCTTGATTCCATGGAATGTTCAATACTATCCACGATATTGTTGTCTATTCCTTTTTCCGCAACTTTTAGCGCATTGATGATGGCAATTGAGTCGGAGTTCCCGTGAGCCTTGATAGAGGGTGCCTTGACTCCCAAAATATATGCCCCGCCGGTATTTCTGGAATCAGTTTTGTATTTTAAATCGGCAAATACGGGCTTCAAAAGTAACGCTCCCAATTTTACCATAAGGCCATGCGAATGGATGGAAGACTTTATAAGGGAAGAGATAAAGCTGCCGATCCCTTCCATCGATTTTAAGGCAATATTCCCGGACCAACCATCGGTGACCACCACGTCCACCGTTCCAGATGAAATATCTCGCCCTTCAACAAAACCAACGAAATGGGGATTTATTTGTTCTTTTAACAGTTTATAGGCCTCTTTAATCAAGTCGGTTCCTTTATCTTCTTCTGTTCCCACATTTAACAGTCCGATTTTCGGCTTCTCAATACCGTTGATTTGCTGAAGAGCCATTCCCATTCTTGCAAATAATAGATAATTTTCAACTTTGCATTCCAGATTGGCACCTCCATCCAACAAAATTGTTTGCCCTTTTTTGTTCGGGATCGGGGTGGCAATCGCAGGCCTGGAAACACCCTTAATCCGTCCGACCACAAAAGTTGAAACGGCTAATAAGGCTCCGGTGTTACCGGCACTGATTAAGGCATCTGCCTGCGCATTTTTAATCAAGTCTGCTGCCATATAAAGGGATGTTTCTCGACGTCTCAAAATATGGGAAGGTTTTTCATCCATTTTGAATACATCGGGCGCATCAACAATTGAAACATCTTCAAATTGATTCAAAATAGTAGAATACTTTTCTATTTGATCCTTCTTGCCAACAAGAATTACACCTGAACGAATGATTTTTTTTGATTTGGCTTCCTCAACGCCTTTAATGATAGCCTGTGGGGCATGATCGCCACCCATTGCATCGATTGCTATTACTCGCATAAATCCCTCCTGTATAATCAATCATTTCTGATACTTGGAATTATACACCATTTTTTGGCGTCACACATATTAGTTGGGAGTTGTTTTTTTGGTAAAAATCTCAAAACCCTTACAAAGTGTCGAAATTATAGTATAATAAACTATCATTTTAAATGGAGGTAATAAAAATGGACAAGTACGTATGCACAGTATGTGGTTATGTCTACGATCCTTCAGCAGGAGATCCGGACAACGGAGTAGAACCTGGAACAAAATGGGAAGATGTACCAGAGGATTGGGTATGTCCGTTATGTGGTGCGGGAAAAGACGCCTTCGAACTAGAATAAAGAGGTGATGGATTAATTGGCTATCAGAAAGATCAATGAAGATATTTATAATATTGGCGCCATTGATTGGGACAGAGAATTATTTGATGAATTGATTCCTCTTCCTGAAGGGACTTCTTATAACTCTTTTGTGGTTTTTGGAAGTGAAAAGACGGCTTTGATTGATGCGGTCGAACCGGAGAAAGAAGAGGAATTCTTGAGAAATTTGAAAGAATTAAATCCCAAACGGATTGACTATATTATAGCCAATCATGCCGAACAAGATCATTCAGGGTTAATACCAAAAGTATTGGAATGGTATCCAGATGCGAGAGTTGTTACCAATGAAAAGTGCAAAGGTTTTCTCATGGATTTGCTGCCGTTGAAAGAGGATGTCTTTGACGTGGTGGAAGATAATCAAACCCTGTCTTTGGGTAATAAAACACTCGAATTTATCATAGCGCCATGGGTACATTGGCCGGAAACCATGTTCACTTATTTGAGGGAAGATAAGATTTTATTCTCCGGAGATTTTCTCGGCTCTCATTTGGCACTGAGCAATACTTTTTCAAATGACGATTCACAAACATATATGGCTGCAAAACGTTATTTTGCAGAGATCATGATGCCCTTCAGGCCGATGATCAAAAAGCATCTTCAGAGATTGGAAGGGTATGATATTGAAATGGTTTGTACGGTACATGGACCGGTTTACAAAAATCCGTCCTTTATCATGAACCATTATCAAGAATGGGTATCGGATGACGTGAAGAACTTGGTGCTCATTCCTTATGTGTCTATGCATGGAAGCACGTTAAAAGCCGTTGAGTTTTTGACAGATGAGTTAACAAATAGTGGAATTGAAGTACTTCCTATCAATATGACCAAAGCCGATTTAGGGAAATTAACCATCGAACTGGTAGATGCTGCCACTATTGTATTAGCCGGTTCAACCGTTCTAATGGGACCTCATCCGCAAATGCTCTACACCGCAGCCATGATTAACGCCTTGCGTCCTAAAACGAAAAACATTTCAATTATCACCTCTTACGGGTGGGCCTCACAAGCGACGAAGACTCTAAAATCTCTAATGGGAACCCTTCAAGCTCAATGGCTTGAGACGATCGATTATAAAGGTTATCCGAAAGAAGGAGATTTGGAAAAAATAAAAGCCTTGGCATTGCAAATTGCCGAGAAGCACCGAGTGTTAAACCTTTTATGAAGGAGGACAAAAGATGACCAAGAAGAAACAGATTTATAAATGCGACATTTGCGGAAACATTGTTGAAATTCTCCATGAAGGCCAGGAAGCTTTAGTTTGCTGCGGAGAACCTATGAAATTGATGGAAGAGCAGACGGCCGATCAGGCAAACGAAAAACATGTACCCGTTGTGGAAAAGATTCAGGGAGGATATAAGGTAACCGTTGGTTCAACCCTGCATCCCATGATGGAAAAGCATTATATTGAATGGATTGAGCTGATTACCGATCGTGGTGTGTTCCGAAAATACCTTGTCCCGGGTGAAGAACCAACAGCCACATTTGAGGATGTGGGTGAGGTTATTCAGGCTCGTGAATACTGTAACGTTCACGGTCTTTGGGCGCAAAATACCATTTAGATTTTAATAAAAGTCAAAAAAGGGTTATAATGGCATCGGTGAGAACCGGTGCCTTTTTTATCGGGGGTGATGGCATGACTCAAATTCAAAAAAATATGACGGAATTGAAAGAAGAAATCAAAAAAATAGGTCAAACATGTGGCAGAAATACAGATGAAATCAAATTGGTTGCCGTGAGTAAAACTTATCCAGTTGAAGCAATTGAAGAGTGTTTAGAAACCGGACACCGTATTTTTGGAGAAAACAAAGCCCAGGAAATTCGAGACAAGATGGAATCATTGGCTGAGAAAGAGCTTGAATGGCATTTTATTGGACCTCTTCAAAAAAATAAAGTGAAATATATCGCAGGTAAAACAGCCCTCATTCATTCGGTAGAAGACGAAAAAATAGCTCTTGAAATTGACAAACGAGCTGCCGGAGAGGGAGCGGTTCAGGATATACTCATAGAAGTTAATATTTCCGGAGAGGAGACGAAACATGGTCTGGATAGCCATCAGGCCCAAACGTTGATTCATAATCTACAGGCCTATCAAAACATCCGTGTAATAGGATTGATGACAATGGCGCCTTTTACGGACAATGAGCAAGTCATCCGAGAGACCTTCAAGGGATTGAGACTGTTGAGAGATCGATTGCAGTTGCAATTTCCTCTTATCAAAGAATTGTCCATGGGTATGACCAACGACTATCGGATAGCGATTGAAGAAGGGGCCACTTTGTTGAGAATCGGGTCTGCTATCTTTCATGGGTAGTTAGGAGGATATTTTGAACAAGTCAAAAAGAATCTTAATGGCCATAGAATCCTCATGTGATGATACAGGTGTTTGTATTATCAGTGAAGGTCGTGAAATTTTAGCCAACTTGCTTTCATCTCAAATAGAGGTTCATAACCAATTTGGCGGTGTTGTTCCTGAAATTGCATCCAGAAAGCATTTGGAAGTTATTAACCCGATGATTGATCAGGCCCTTCAGATGGCTAAATGTACATTTTCCAATCTCGATGCAGTGGCAGCTACCATTGGCCCGGGGTTAATCGGTGCTTTGCTGGTAGGTGTATGTGCCGCTAAAACAATCGCCTTTACCAATAATATTCCCTTTATCGGGGTTAATCACCTGAAGGGGCATATTTACGCCAATTTTTTGATTTACAAAGATCTTCAACCTCCGTTTATGGTTCTTTTATGTTCCGGAGGACATACTCAGCTGATCTTTGTTCAAGATCATGAGACGTTTATTCGTGTTGGTAACACACTGGATGATGCCTCCGGAGAGGCTTTTGACAAAGGAGCCAGAATTCTGAATCTGGGTTATCCCGGAGGGCCTTTAATCGAAAAGATTGCTAAAAACGGAAACCCTCAATTTGTACAGTTTCCAAGGGCATTAAGAGAGAAAGCCAATTTTGATTTTTCTTTCAGCGGCTTAAAAACTTCTCTTTTATATCATACCCGAAAACACCCTGATGATGATCTCGCAGATGTTGCCGCAAGCTATCAGGAGGCTATCGTCGATTCTCTGGTGGAAAAATCGTTTCGGGCAGCAAGAAACCAGGGTACGAAAAAGATTATCTTTGCCGGGGGTGTGGCAGCAAATAGAAGGCTCAGGGAAAAAGCAACACAAAAAGCCCAAAGCTGGGGCTATCAGGCCTATTTTCCCCCCTTGGATTTTTGTACGGACAATGCTGCAATGATCGCTTCGGCAGCTTGGCAAAGGTTTGAGAAAGCGGATTATGATTCTCTTGAAATGCTTGCGGATCCATCGTTAACGATTTAGCGTTGAATAATGTTAGGCATGTATACGTCTATTTAATATAAACAAAAACATTTATGGAGATGATGGTATGAGAGAAGATATAATCAAGATTGATGAATTGTTTGAAGAAATGAGTTTGACGGATCAAAATGGAACATTGGTGGAAACTGAAAAATATAAAGGTAAAAAAATTCTATTATCTTTTCATCCTTTGGCGTGGACACCGGTGTGTGCAGATCAGATGAAGGGATTGGATGAACTTTATCGGGAATTTGAAGCGTTGGATATCATACCCTTAGGCGTGAGTGTTGATTCAAGCCAGTCGAAAAGAGCTTGGGCTGAACACCTTGGAATTCAAAAGCTACAGTTGCTTGCAGATTTCTGGCCTCATGGTGAGTTGGCGAAGAAACTGGGCATTTTTATGGAAGATAAGGGTTTTTCAAAGCGTGTTAATATTTTATTGGATGAGAACAGGAAAGTAATCTGGACGAAGATTTATCCCATTAAAGAAGTACCCGATTTTAAAGAAATCCTAGCGAATTTCAAATAAAGGGAGGGGTTAGTGTGCAGTTAAAAGAATTACTAAACGTCGCTTTGCGTATCGAATCAGATGGATATGAGATGTATTCAAGATTGGCTGAGGAGAACGAAGGAGAACTGCAAAAATTGTTCAAGGATCTGGCGATTCAAGAAAGGGAGCATCAGAAGCATTTTAAAAAGATTTTTGACAAATGCCTGGAGAATGAAAAAGAATATGCAGATTGGTCGGATGATGAAAATGCTGGTTATCTTATGTCTTTTGCTGAACTGTCAATATTCCCGAAATTGTCCGGGACGAAAAAACCTGAAAACATCAACGATGCCATTGATATGGCGATAGAGGTAGAAAAAGACAGCATACTGTTCTATACTGATTTAAAGAGTTATTTTAAGAGTAAACAAACCATCGATCAAATCATCGCTGAGGAAAAAAATCATTTAATGGATTTGCTGAAGTCAAGAAAATAAAAAACGCTTTCAAACCATCGAAATAATGATTTTAAAAGGGGTACTTGTAGAGGTGCCCCTTTTTTATCACAAAAAAAGGGGCTGTCAATATCATTTGACAGCCCTTGCTACGGGGGATGGTCGAACACAAATTTCAGAACTCAAAAATGAGCCTCTACGTTGACCTTCAAAGGAAATATTACCATATTTTAAAAGCTATGTCAAGCTATCCGAAGTTATCCTTTATTAGCTTGCTAATGCTGCTTATTTCACTCCTTTTCATATTGACTTGTTCACTCTCCGATAATCTTTACTAAAACCCTTTTTTGCCTCTTTCCGTCAAATTCGCCATAAAATATCTGTTCCCAGGGACCAAAATCCAATTCACCTTCGGAGACGGCTACCACCACTTCTCGGCCCATCACCTGTCGCTTCATATGAGCATCCGCATTATCCTCAAACCCGTTATGCTGATACTGATTGTGGGGTTTTTCCGGAGCTAGTTGCTCCAACCATCTTTCAAAATCCGCATGTAAACCTCTTTCATCGTCATTGATAAAAACACTGGCAGTGATATGCATGGCATTACACAGTAACAAACCTTCTCTAATAGTGCTTTCTCTCAAACATTCTTTGATTTGAGGGGTGATGTTGATGTACTCCCTTCGCCTTGTTGTGTTGAACCAGAGTTCTTTTCGATATGTTTTCATTATTGACCTCCTTGATCGTGAAATGATATACTTAATAGTGCTTCATTTGTTTATGTCTTTGCTAAAATGAGCATAGATGAATCCATTAAAAAACTCTCAGGAAGTGGTCCGGATGGATAAAAAACGTGTCTTAAAAACAAATTTGATCTTGTTTTTGGTTATTTCTTTGATTCTTACGGTGCAAAGATTTTTAACAAGCGATATAGAAATTGCCTTAAGTGTATTTGCCGCAACGGGATCCGCATCTGCAGTTGCATTGTTCACTTATTATTTTAACATGCCGTTTTTCTTGAAAGGCGTAATCATGTCTATAACCCCATTTTTCGCCAGCCTTGCCCTTTCCGTTATCCTTGGCGGTATTCCCAATATGTTCCTGATATATATCGGATCCTTTACCCTTGCAGCGCTTTATTTTAATGTGAAACTGCTGATGGTGTCAGGTCTGATTGTTAATATCACTATTATCATTGTCTTCATTTTTAATCCCGTTGGATTGTTGGGGCCTGAAGCATCACTTACAGATTTGATTGTCAAAATGGGGATGATGGATTCCATGGGTTTGCTTGTTTTGTACCTGCTTACTAAATGGGGGAATGAGGCGATCAATCAAGCCAACGAAAACCAAAAAAAGTCCGATATCCTTTTTGGTGAATTACATGAAAGGGTGGAACAGTTGAAGCAAACGACCGTTGAATTGGATGCTCTGGTGAAAAAGTCCAAAGATATGTTTGAAGTAAGTGTTTTAACCAGCTCGGAGATTACCGAGACTACCTCTCAAATTGCCGAAGGGGCAAGTCACGAGGCTCAAATAGCCAATGAGATCCAACACAGCATGGAGATTGTGGACCCCAAAATTGCCGGGACTGAAGATACAACGAACGAGATCGCCACTGTTTCGAATGAAATGATGAAGGATGTGCAAGGAAGCAAAGTGGAAGTGAAAGATTTGGATCGCATTATGAGTATGATCAGCGAGAATGATTTTCAGCAGAGAGAAGCCATAAAAGGGTTGTTGGGTAATATCAACACCGTTGCTGAGTCACTGAACGGTATATCGGAAATTTCTAAGCAAACCAATTTACTGGCGCTAAACGCAGCTATAGAAGCTGCCAGAGCCGGTGAAGCTGGGAAAGGGTTTGCTGTTGTGGCAGATGAAATAAGGGGACTGGCGGATAAAAGCGGTGAAATTGTTGGTAATATCAATAGTCGGATTGATGAAATGGTTCAAAGTGCCGATCATTTCATTGGAAAATCTGAGGAATTGAGTTCAACCATTGAAGATGGTCAGAAGCATACACAAGTATTCAAAGATCGTTTCGAAAATATGGAACAGGTATTCCAGCATATTTATGTTGATCTGCAGAAAAGTCAAAACGAGATCAATGATGTGGCTCAGGAGATTAAGAAAACGTTGGACCTTGTCATGCGAATAGCTGCGATTTCCGAAGAAAATGCCTCCTCGACTCAGGAGTTGTTTGCCTCGACGGATGAACTAAAAACCCAGATTCATTCTTTATCTTCGGAGATGCAACGCATCGCACAATTAAAAGATGAACTGAATCATTCAATTCATGCATAACAGAAGGGTGAACTGAAGTTGATCATGTTATTGTTGATTCTCGCTGCTTTTGCGACAGGACTTTTTTTAGGACTAAAAAAGCGGTTGAGGTTTCTCGCAAAAATCAAAATTATCCCTATTGTTACCTTGGTGTTGCTTTTTTCAATGGGAACAGAGATAGGTCAATCACAAGAGATTATGGATCATCTCGGCACGATTGGTTGGAATGCTTTTTTGATTGCCGCTTTTACCGTTGCGGGAAGTTTTTTGGTAACACTTTTTTTTCTTAAAATCTTTCCTTCCAAAACCGGTGAATCCGATGATTGATATTTTGATCATGATTGGGGCTTTGGCAATCGGAATCGGAGTGGGAAATCTTTCGGGGTTTGTGGTTCCCCCGCAGGTGATTACCGTCATACTGATGATTCTTGTTTTTCTCGTGGGCGTTGACATCGGACGTGAAGAAAATATCCTCAGCAAGATCAAGATCAATATGAACAGAATCCTCTCTCAAACACTGTTAACCATTGGTGGAACTTTTTTGTTTGCTCTTGTAGCCTCTTTTTTTCTACCCTTTTCAATCAAAGAAACAATCGGGGCTTCGGCGGGATTTGGATGGTATTCTCTTTCGGGCATCATGATCAGTCAACTGTATTCTCCCTTGCTTGGCACGGTGTCTTTTTTGTCAAATGTTTTTCGAGAGCTTCTATCAATTCTCTTTTTGCCTTTTTTGGCAAAAATCAACCAAAGGGCAGCCATTTCGACAGCTGGAGCCACAGCGATGGATGTTCTGTTGGGATTGATTTCAAAAAGCACCTCAAGAAAAAACACCCTGATTGCCTTTGGGCAGGGTGTTATTTTGTCGTTATTGGTTCCTCTGCTGATTTCTTTTATCTTTATGTGATGCTCGGATGCTTAGCTTAGACCGCCAGTACCCAAATCTTCTTTAAACCCATTTGTGATAGGGAAATCAATATCTTGAATAAAAGAACTTTTAGAAAGTCTTGGTCCCAATGGTTCCTGTCGTCTTTTGTATTCGTTGATTCGCAGCAACCTGAATGCCTTTTGAACGTCTTTTTCTTCAAATCCTCTTTCAACGATTGCTTCAAGTGTCATGTTTTGATCCAATATGAATTTCAGAATTTCATCTAAATTCTCATAGGATGGTAATGAATCCTGATCCGTTTGCCCCGGTGCAAGTTCTGCTGAAGGAGCTTTTTCAAGAATTTCAATAGGGATATGATCGTATCCCTTTTGGGTGTTGATCAGTGATGCCAATTGATAGCATTCAGTTTTGTACAAATCGCAGATTGGTGCATATCCGCCAATGGTATCGCCGTAAAGGGTGGAATATCCGGTGGCCGTTTCACTCTTATTGCCGGTATTTAAAACAACCCAACCGTATTCGTTGGAAACGGCCATCAAATACAAGCCTCTGATTCTAGCCTGCATATTCTCATCTGTGGTGTTGAATGTTCTTTCACCAAAAAAAGGCGCCATAGTGTTGCTGACAGCTTTATAAACGTCTGTGATGGGTATCTTTGCCGATTGAATGCCCAGATTCTGGACCAGTTTTTCGGAATCGGCTACGCTGCCCAATGAACTGAATGGAGAGGGCATCATCATGCAAAAGACATTATCTTTTCCCAGGGCTTCTACAGCCAGTGTCGTAACCAAAGCGGAATCAAGACCGCCGCTCAACCCAACCAGTACCTTTCTAAACCCATTTTTTCGGATATAATCTTGAATCGATTGAACGATGGCTTGTTGTCGGGAGAAAGTGTTGTCAGGGAGTGGGTTAAGGACATCGGTTGTCTTGATCAAATCGAGGTCAAAATCCACGAAGTCTTCTGTGAAAGATTTTGCACGCATCCGAGTTTCCCCTTCAGCACTTTTTAAAAAACTTGAACCGTAGTAAACCAAATGATCCTGGGTACCGACTCGGTTGATTTCTAAAAAGTAATTGCCGGTATAGTTGGCAATCCATTCGCCGGTTTTCTCTCTTTCAGCTTGTATGCCTGTGTGAAAGGGTCGGTTATTCAAATGAACGATTAGGGCATCTTGTATCGAATATTTTTTTTCTATTCTGAAAGTCCTTCTTGGCGGATCGTTAAAAAGAACGACGGGGTGTCCGTTGATATTGAATATTCCTTTTTTGTCATGAATGATGTCGAATATGCCTTGATGGGTGATCAAAAAGGGTTGTTCGTATTTCTTCCCCATGGGGATCGGACAACTAATTAACATTGACAACGGGGTGTTTTTTAAACGATCAGCTATGTGAAGCATTGTTTTTTTCGCATGGTTTAAAAAGTGCTCTTTCTCGAAAAGCGAATTGTAGGCCATTCCTGTAATGCTTTGAACGGGATAGATCAGCAATTCGCTTTTTGATGCGAATGCCCGGTCTATTCCCTCATCGATCTTATTTTGATTGAATTTAAAATCTCCCGGATTGCTGTTTATCTGGTGAAGTGAAATTTTAATGGCTTTTTGCATCTGTTCCGACCTCCTTGAGTTGGCGGCATAATACGTTGTAGGCAAATTGCATCCTGCTACAGAGGATTATATCATGGGGTATTGTGAACTGGGCTTGTTTTAAATCGGATTCTTTAGAAGCAATCATTTTCCTGTATGAAGAAGTGGGAATCTTTATGGTTTTTTGCGCAAGTTTTGTTATAATCACGATAGGATAAAAAAATCGATAAAGGAATGATCCGTTTGCTTAACTATATTTTAATATTCTTGGCTGGAACACTTGCGGGTTTTGTTAATGTTATGGCTGGTGGGGGTTCTATGCTTACCTTACCTGCTTTGTCACTCTTAGGATTGGATATATCCATTGCCAACGGGACAAATAGAATCGGTATTTTGTTTATGAATGCCATGGCTACCGGAAAATTTCATAAAAGCGGAAACCTCCATTTCAAACGAGCCCTGCTATTAATGGTTCCAACCACAATAGGGGCTGTCATTGGTGCCTTTATCGCTGTGGAGATTAATGAAGATTTACTGAAAAATATGGTTGGTTACATTTTCATCGGGTTAAGTGTGCTGATCATTGCTAAACCGGATATATGGACAAAGGAAAGAGTTGTGAAGAGAAGAACATGGTTGAGCATGATCGTCTTTTTCCTCATCGGCATTTATGGCGGGTTTTTACAGGCAGGGGTTGGGTTTTTCCTGATGACGGCCCTGGTTTTGCTGGAGGGATTTGACTTGGTGAAGACCAATGCCAATAAGGTTTTTATTATTGCTTGCTATACGCTGATTTCGTTAATCATTTTTACGTTTAACGGAAAGGTGAATTTTCCGGCAGGGATCAGTCTGGCGTTAGGTGGTTCTCTTGGAGCTTATATCGGGTCACATGTTGCCATCAAGAAAGGGGCTAATTTCATCAGATATGTGGTCTTTTTTGCCGTAATCGCAAGTGCTGTTAAATATATTTTTTTCTAAACGAATAAGGGGGATGTAAATGAAAGAATTATTAACCGGAAACGAGGCTGTAGCCCGTGGCGCTTATGAAGCGGGTGTAACAATCGGCTCAGCTTATCCGGGAACACCAAGTACGGAGATCTTTGAAGCTTTGGCTCAATATGAGGAAGTCTATTCCGAATGGGCACCCAATGAAAAGGTAGCTGCAGAAGTGGTTGTCGGGGCTTCCATTGCCGGGGCAAGAGCGATATCGGCTATGAAACATGTGGGGATGAACGTGGCATCGGATCCCATTTATACCCATGCGTATCTTGGAGTCAATGGCGGTTGTGTTTATGTGAGTGCCGATGATCCCGGGCTTCATTCATCACAGAACGAACAGGATAACCGATATGTTGCCATTCACGCCAAGATTCCCATGTTGGAACCATCTGACTCTCAAGAGTCAAAAGACATGATCATAAAGGCATATGAGATTAGCGAGCAGTTTGATGTTCCAGTTCTCTTCCGAATGACAACAAGAGTTTGTCATTCCAAGAGTGTGGTGGCGTTGGGAAAAAGGACAGAAGTGGCCATCAAAGAGTATCACAGAAATATTCCGAAATTTGTGGCAACCCCTGCTGCCTGCAAGCGTCATCATGTGGAACTGGAAGAAAAGCTGAAACGCTTGGAAGACTTTTCAAATCAAACGGCTTTGAATTTTACCGTTTTCAACACAGGTGCCAAAATAGGGGTCATTACATCCGGGATCTCTTTTCAATATGCACAGGAAGTGTTTGGGGATCAGGCTTCCTATTTGAAATTGGGATTTACCTATCCCATTCCAAGGCAAAAGATTAAAGCCTTTTCCCAGCAATACGATACCCTTTATGTGATAGAAGAGAATGATCCCTATCTTGAAACACAGATCAAGGCTATGGGGATTCATGTGACAGGAAAGGATTCAATTCCCATCACCGGAGAATTAAATCCTGAGATTATTGCCGTTTCCCTATTGGGAAAGAAGTCGGATTATATTGAATCGGAAACAGAGCTTGTAAAGGGTAGACCTCCGACGTTGTGTTCCGGATGTCCTCACAGGGGGTTGTTCTTTGAACTAAGTAAACGAAAAGATACTGTCATCACCGGGGATATCGGGTGCTATACACTGGGTTCTGCTGACCCCCTCAATGCAATGGATACGGTTGTTTGCATGGGTGCAGGTGTAAGTGCCGCCCATGGTTTTGCCAAGGTATTTGAGAAGACATCGGATAAGCGAAAGGTGTTTGGTGTGGTTGGAGATTCTACGTTTTTCCATTCAGGCATCACGAGTTTGATTGATATCGTTTACAATAAAAGTAACTGTACCATTATCATTTTGGATAATCGGGTAACCGGGATGACGGGACATCAGGAAAATCCTGGGACAGGATATACCTTGAAGGGTGAAAAAGCACCTATTATTGAGATAGCACCCCTTGTGCGTGCCATTGGTATTGAGAATATATATCAAGTGAATCCCAACAATTTAAAAGAGGTCAGAGAGGCTTTGAACGGGGCATCACTTTTTGAAGGTCCCTCTGTCATTATCACAAAATGGCCCTGCGCCTTGAAGAAATTGCATGGGGAGGAAAAAAAGGAGTATGCGATTGCCCAATGGGTTTACGCTGTGGACCCTGAAAAATGCAGAAAATGTCGGATGTGCCTGAAAATAGGTTGTCCGTCTATTTCCTTTGATCCTCAAACCGGTTCGTCCATTGATCCCAATACCTGTGTCGGCTGTTCAGTTTGCGTACAGGTTTGTCCGTTTAATGCCATTGAAAGGTCCGGTGATGCATAATGAAGACATGTCGAAATATATTGCTCGTCGGGGTAGGTGGCCAAGGAACGATATTAACTTCCAAAATTCTGTCTACCGGATTGTTGAATGCGGGTTATGATGTGAAAATGTCCGAAATTCACGGAATGGCGCAAAGAGGCGGCTCCGTTTCAACACAAGTTCGATACGGTGAACATGTCCATTCACCTATCATCGGAAGAGGTGAGGCAGATATCGTGATCGCCTTTGAAAAAATGGAAGCCATGAGATGGCTGGAATTTCTTTCTATGAGCGGAAAACTCATTGTGAATGATCAGCAAATCGAATCTGCGCCCATTTTAGCCGGTAAAGAGGTCTATCCGAAAGGCATCGGGGAAAAACTTGAACAAATGGCTGATGCCCGGATCATTCCGGCAACAAAAATGGCCATGGCGCTTGGTAATATCCGAGTAATGAATGTGATCATGCTCGGCGTGCTTGTCAAAGAAGCCGGATTGGAAGGCATCGATTGGAAGGAAGAGATTAAAAGAATGGTCAAACCAAGGTTTACGACTATCAATATTCAAGCGTTTGAGTTGGGATTCGCTGTTTGAGCATAAAAGGTTCGTAATAAACGAACTGGTCAGGAAACGTTAAAATTATCAAAAAGTCGGGAGGATTAAAATGTCTATCGAAAAGTATTTGAAACATCTTAGAATTGACAGGCTACCCCACGTCTGGTGTCCGGGATGTGGCAATGGAACCATACTGAAAGCTACTGTGGGAGCCATAGAAGAACTGGGACTTGATCCGTCTAAAATCGCAGTTGTATCCGGGATAGGCTGCTCATCAAGGGCAACCGGATATTTAAATTATAACACCATGCATACCTTACATGGTAGGGCGATTGCCTTTGCAACGGGAATCAAACTGTCTCGCCCTGAAATGACGGTGCTGGTTATGACCGGAGACGGAGATGCCGGAGCAATAGGAGGAAACCACTTTATCCATGCTGCCAGAAGGAATATGGATTTAGCTGTGATCTGTTTTAACAACAATATTTACGGGATGACTGGGGGACAATATTCCCCGACTACACCTGAAGACTCTTATGCAACTACAGCTCCCTACGGAAATATTGAAGAACCTTTCGATTTATCCAGGCTGGCCATAACATCCGGGGCAACATATGTGGCAAGGACCACAACCTATCATTTCGTGGCTCTGCAGAACTATATAAAAAAGGCCATTACTAATCCGGGATTTTCGTTGGTTGAAACGATTACGCAATGCCCCACTTATTACGGCAGATACAATAAGATCGGCTCAGCACCTCAAATGATCAATTATTTCAAAGATAACGGGATCACTTTGCCAAAAGCAGTGTCAATGCTTAAGGAAATGAATCCTGAGGCCAATTATGACGGCTTCAACGTGAATGCTCTATTGGAAAAAGCCGTGGAAAGTCTTCCGGATAAGATCATTATTGGTGAATTTGTCAACAAGAATAAACAGGGTTATGTTGCCAAATACGAAGAAGTTATCAACCGAGCAAAAGAAGAAGCAGCCTCTTTAAAATCATAACTTGGAAGGTGATGTGAATGATTCCGATAGAAAGAAACCCGTTTACAATGAGAATCGGCGGACTTGGTGGTCAAGGCAACATTAAAATGGGATTGATCCTCGCCAAAGCTCTAACCAATGAAAAAAAATGGGTGATTCAAACTCAGCATTACGGCGCCCAGGTTCGTGGTGGCGTTGCTTATTCAGATGTGTTATTTTGCGATGATCCTATCGATTTTCCAATAGCTTACAATTTCAACGTATTGTACATGATGGATCAAAAGCCGCTTGATTCCTTTTTTCATCTGTTAAAACCTAATGGGGTGTTGATCTGTGACAGTTCATTTGTTAAAAACCTCCATATGACCATTCGCAGGATTACAAAAAAAATATTGGTTTACCCTGTCACGGATATTTGTGTTGAAAAATATGGCATGCCCGTTCTGGCAAATGTTTTAGGTCTGGGAATTCTGCAAAAGGCAACGGGCATTGTTAGTCTGGATGCCCTAAAGCAGACTATCAGCGAAGAAGTTCCCCAGAAATTTATCGATCTGAACTTGGAGGCATTGGAATACGGATATAAATTATGCGATAAATGCTACAGGCTCAAAGAGGAGAAAAAATACACACCGATTAATTTTGAATAGTGTGTTGTCATAGCGTTACTCAGATGGAAAAGGGGTGAGGGAATGACCAAGGAAACCCGTATACTGATTTGCGACGATTCGGCCTTTATGAGAATGGTCATCAAGGATATCTTGGATTCTCAGAATGGGCTGGTTGTTGTGGGACAGGCCAGAGATGGTATGGAAGCGGTTGAAAAGGCGACACAGCTTAACCCGGATATCATTACCATGGATGTGGAGATGCCAAAACTCAACGGTTTGGAAGCTATGAAACTCATCACAAAAAAAATGGCAACACGTGTGATCATGGTCAGCAGTTTGACAGAAGAGGGGGCGGAAATAACAATAGAAGCCCTTGAAAACGGAGCGGTAGATTTCTTAGCCAAACCTTCCGGTTCAATATCGACCAATTTCAGAAAAATGGGTGGTGAACTGATTTCGAAAATCAACAGTGCCATGCTGGTACAGGCATCAAAAATGTCTCTTTTAAGAAAGGCAAGGGTTATGCATAAACCGGTTCAAAAAACTTTTACTTCCACTGGCAAGATTGTACTCATAGCTTCTTCAACAGGTGGCCCTAAAGCACTGGATAATGTGATACCGCAGTTACCTCGAAATTTACCTGCGCCTGTGGTTGTGGTTCAGCATATGCCGGCAGGATTCACTAAATCACTGGCAGCCCGTTTAAATAAGATTTCAGATATAGAGGTTCGTGAGGCTTCAGAGGGCGATATTCTGAAAAATTCGGTAGTTTATATCGCACCAGGGAATTATCATTTAGGGTTAAAAAATGAAGGTTCTGCTGTAAAAGTGTATTTAGACAGTAGTTCGAAAATAAATGGGGTCCGACCAGCAGCCGATTTTACCTTTGATCGGGGTGCGGAAATATATAAAAAAAACGTTATTGGAGTTGTTTTAACCGGTATGGGCAGAGATGGGACAAAGGGCTGTTTTAAGATCAAACATTATCAAGGGAAAGTAATAGCTGAAGCAGAATCTACTTGTGTGGTTTACGGCATGCCAAAATCAGTTGTAAAAGAAGGATATAGTGACTTTGAACTACCTTCTGATCAAATAGCAGACAAAATCGTGGAATTGGTTTAAAATTATGATGACAACCAAAGCCATGTATCCGGGAACATTTGATCCCATCACTTACGGGCATATTGATGTGGCCAGGCGTGCCGCCAAGGCCTTTGGTAGTTTGGTGATTGTGGTCATGCATAACCGGGTTAAAAAAGGAGTTTTATTTGATGTTGTTGAACGATGCGCTATGATAGAAGAAGTTTTTAGCAAGGATGACAATATCACTGTGGATGCCCACAGTGGTTTAATGGTAGAATATGCCAAACAAAAGGGTATAGAAGTTGTTGTTCGTGGGTTAAGAGCGGTTTCGGATTTTGAATATGAAATGCAAATGGCAGCAGCAAACAAAAAGATGTTTCCCGAATTGGACACCTTTTTTCTCATGACGGATACCAAATACTCTTTTATTTCCTCAACCTTGGTTAAGGAAATTGCTTATCATGGCAGTTCAGTGGATCACTGGGTACCCGCTCCTGTCAAACTCCAATTGGAAAAGAAGATGAAAAATCAATGAAGAATGCCTGCTATGCTTCGTTTTTGTCTTGTTCTGTTATAATGCGATGATAGATGAGGTTTTTATGAAGCTATCTTTGAATAAAAAGCATTGGAATAAAAAAATTCTGAAGAACAACAGAACAAAACCAAGCATAACAATAACAAGTATTCGGTTGCAGATAAATGAACGGAAAAAGAAGGGGATGGTTAAATGACAGAACAACAGAAGAAGCAGATTTGGAGTGATTGCACACCAGAAGAGTGGAACGATTGGAAATGGCAACTCAGAAACAGAATAATGGATGTTGAAACGCTTAACAAAGTCATCAAATTGACAGAAGAAGATAAACGTGCAATAGAGCACAGTTTGGAATTTTTAAGGATGGCGATAACGCCTTATTACGCATCATTGATTGATCCGAATGATCCCTTTGACCCCATTCGACTTCAAGCGGTTCCATCGGTACATGAATTGACCGTTGCACCGGAAGATATGTTGGATCCGCTTCACGAAGATGTGGATTCCCCAACGCCCGGACTGACTCATCGCTATCCCGACAGGGTGTTGCTGTTGGTGACCGATCGATGTTCCATGTATTGCCGCCATTGTACCAGAAGAAGAAAAGCAGGTGAAACCGATAAGGCCATGCCGTTGGAATATGTCGATAAAGCGGTTGAATATCTGAAAGAACACACGGAAGTGAGAGATGTTTTGATTTCAGGGGGAGATCCTTTAACGCTTCCCACAGCACATTTGGAAAAAATTATCCAGAAAATCGCTACGGTTCCATCGGTAGAAATCATTCGGATTGGTTCAAGAACACCCGTTGTTTTACCGCAAAGAATCGATGATGAACTCATCGACATGTTGAAAAAATACAAAACCATCTGGCTGAATACCCATTTCAACCATCCGGTGGAAATAACACCTGAAAGCATCCATGCGTTGGACAAGTTGGTTGAAGCCGGAATTCCTTTGGGAAATCAATCGGTTTTGTTAAGGGGAATCAACGATAATCCTGAAATCATGAAATGTCTGGTACAGAAACTGGTTAAATACAGGGTAAGACCTTACTATATGTATCAATGCGATTTATCCCAAGGGTTGTCCCATTTCAGAACGACGGTTGCTAAAGGACTGGAGATTATGGAATATTTGAGAGGTCATACATCAGGATTCGCCGTTCCGACTTATGTCATCGATGCCCCCCATGGTGGGGGAAAGATCCCTGTTATGCCTCAATACTTGATTTCTTATGGCGAAAATAAGGTTATCTTAAGAAATTACGAAGGCGGTTTATTTGTTTATGAGGAACCGAAAGAATACCATGCCACAGCAGATCCTGACGGTTGGCTTGCTGAAAACCGGAAAAGCAAGGAAGGACTGGCCAGTATGTTGTCGGGAACAAATAAAAAACTGGTTCCTGGGGAAGCTGTGCGATTGCACAGAGCCGGAGAATGGAAACGGACACATTCTCAATAAATCAGTTATTTGATTTCCTTGCTGATAAGAACCGGATTATATCGATCATTGGCATGGATAAAAATGTAGGTAAGACAACCCTATTAAATTATCTCTTAAAGGGGCTGCAAATACGGCATGTGCCTACATTGGTATTAAGCATTGGTCGGGATGGAGAATTGATTGACAGCGTTGAAAATACACCCAAACCCCAAATCATCATTTACAAGGGAGGTTGCTTTTTGACGATTCAAGAGTTAATCAAGACCCCGTCATGCATCGAGATTCTGGATTGCTTTAACAGTAAAGTATCCGGGTCCAAAGTCATTTTAGGACGTGCCTTACAGGATACACAGGTTCAGTTGGTTAATCCCGCCACTCAGAAAGTCATTTCTGATATGATCAGTAAAAGTTTGGAACGTTGCGGAGGGGGTACGGTTTTTATTGATGGGGCGTTAGACAGGCTGTCACATGGGTCGTCCTCCTTAATCGATGGTGTTTTTATTTGTGCCGGTGTTCAAGCTGAAGGGGAATTGTCCGAAATCATAGAAAAAACACGGTTGTTGATCACTCACCTTCAAAACCAACTGTGTGATGAGAAAATAAAACGGTTGATTTTAAATCAAGCTTTGGAAAAAGGAACGCTTTTGATTAGAAATGAAGAAATTATCGACTGTATCCCTGGTACTTTGATCGATACAACAGACCTTGATGAAAAAATCAAGAATAATGATATAATCTACACAACAGGTGTGATCACCGACAAGATTATCAACAGGTTCATAGAGAGGGAACGGATGATAACGATGGTGCTGATGGACGGCACCAAAGCTCACATCAGCCAAAGGAATTGTGCAATAATGCATAGAAGGGGAATCCGTCTTCAGATCATTAACAGAATTCCTGTATATGGGCTTGCGATAAGCAGTGTAGGAATAAGGCGATCCATGAACCCGTCAAAAGTATTGACGAGTTTTCGTGAAGCCTTCAAAGAGATTAATGTGTTTGATACAACATATTTAATGTAAATCATTATCAATAGGGCAATCTGAGAATTGCCCCTCAGCATTAGTTAGTTTCTAACCGTCCACAAAGGGGTGATACGATGGATTAC
>Ga0116164_10000686_pt1 | contig 28017 bp, 25 predicted proteins | sample AD_UKC109_MetaG_FD_89888 | JGI IMG/M metagenome (GOLD analysis project Ga0116164, IMG submission 89888) | Active sludge microbial communities of municipal wastewater-treating anaerobic digesters from Hong Kong - AD_UKC109_MetaG | ecosystem: Engineered > Bioreactor > Anaerobic > Digestate... | reverse complement strand
TATCGTGCTCCTCCTTGCTTTCTGTTCTGTAAGGTTAAACCCTCATCGGTAATACAACAACCACATGGTACAACTCGTACTATCGTAACTTCCTGCTATCACCTCCTTTCCGTACCAAAACGGCACCGGGTATAGTACAGATACCCGCTCACGCACCGGTGCGATGAACAGGTCCCATCACACACTAACCTGCACGAATTCCATATAAAACTGTGCTGTAATATAAAAGGGTGAATAAAAGAATTACTGAGAGTCAAGGTTTGAATATCCATACGCCCTGCAACATACAATATCCACTCTCATCTGATGTGAGAGATTACAAACCATTCGATTGAAAAAGCCCCAACAACACCTCTCAATAGAAAAAACGCTGAGAGAGTATAGTCCCAACGCAATTTTTGGTTTTCTAATCATCTCTCGCCCCAAATGTCAAGGAATATTTATGAATAATTGTATCAACCCTTCTTGTGAATTCGTCAGTCGAATTTGTCCGGCAAGTAAGGATGTTGGATTATATGGATAGAAAAGTATAACATGATGAAGCGCTCAGTGTCAGGGATAGAAAGTCCGACAGGGAGTTCAACCTGTCTTTGAACAGGCATGCGAAAAGGATCCGCAGTCAATGTCCGTAATGTACGGATGGGGGCATACCGCCCATTTGTTACGGACCAAGTCTGACGGCACATGCAAAACCCGTCACAACATCAAACAGGGCATCATGAATACCTAAAGAAGCATAGATACGAGTGTTAATCCGATCGACAAAACATGCATTACTTTTTCGACATAGACACCCTGTTCGAACACCCTACAACCCTAGAGATTTTCTAAGATCTGTGTCTTTTTCTGGTCGTAGTCCTCTTGCGTGATTAGGCCCTTATCCAGAAGTTCTTTCAGTGTTTGAAGTCTTTTCTCTATATCGCCGGACCCGGTCTCGGCTGGACTGGACTGGTGCAATGTACCCCTTCCCGTATCAATATACGGTGGAGCAGTATCCTCTCCGTAAACCTCTTCTTTGGCATCCACATATTTCGAGGTTTTGTCAACAATCTTTTTCTCCTCCATAAACCGGATGCTGTTGTAGCTTCTATCTATAAAGTCATCGAGAGAGAGTCTCTGGATTTCCGACAGAGATCCTGCGTCCGTCCACTGACTGCATTGCAGGTCAGGGAGCGAAATCTCTTCTATATAGAGGATCTGGATTTTTGTTTTATTGCCAAAACTTCCCCTCTTTTCGAGACACTTTACCAGAAAGCAGTTTGGTATGGAGAAATTTGACAGAAAATGCCGCTCATGCTTGAGAAATGCATCAGGAGATGCGAGTGTGAAATACTGATAATTTTCATCGAGTATTTTTACCTCACCCGACTCAAGCTTGTCTTCCCTCGGGAAGAGAACGGGGGTGGCCTGACTCGGATCACCCATCACAGTGTGTATTCTTATTATAATTCCCCGTTGAAAGACATTGCCAGTGCCGATTTGCCCAAAGATATAAGAGGTGCTCCGAAAATTATCCTCAAGAGGGTCTTTTATGCGATTAGGAGCATCCTGCTTAATCGGTTCATCCCTTTTAACCTTGCCTATGAATTTCAGATCCCTGACTATCTTCAGTCGGATTTCGGGTGAGGACAGATAAAAGATGTTATCCGTTATCTCCTTCTTTGGTTGCAGTTCACTGCGAAATGCATCTACCTGTTTATTCACCTGAGCGCAACCATATGAAAGGACGAGACATGCAGCGGTAAAGAAGACTACCAATTTCCGGCTCATTACTATTCCCCCTGAGAAGATAATGGATATCTTTTTTTTATATCCCTGATTTTACGAAACGTCAAGTTTGATATTTTCCTCTGGTTCATTACCCATTTCAAATCCCTTTTCCACAGATTGGTCACCGTAATCACCCTTCAGATCTGTTCAAGATAATCCCGAATCTCCTTGAATACTGGTATGAGTTACGGTACACTTCATTAAATGGGCAGGGTGTTTTTCCCACACCATCCTAGAGTGCCCTGAAAATCTTTTATTTTGGAAGTGTCTTTTTCCAAACTATATATACACGATACCTTACATCACCGTTTTATCTCTCAAGGGGTCGGGATCATCTTATATTGGGTTTAGTAATGTTCGACTCATTGTTTTAAAAAGGTAATAGATCTATGACGAATGATTTGGATGAAAAGAGAGAGATGAAGAAAAAAGCCATTTTTGATGGCATGTCTCCTCGGCGTAGAGAAAAAATATTAAAAAAGATCGGTTACGAAGACTGGGATCCATTCCAGGAACCGAAAGATCCTATTGACCTGCGAGACCAACGGGTCGAGCAGTCGGCATCTCTCATGTGCCGGAGATTCCTGTTGGATCAAGATTCCGTGGATTGTAGTGCCGAATATCTGAAATCCGTGAAGGAGATGTGCAAGGGTCTTATAAAAGCAGAAGAAAAGTACCTGGCAATGTACGATTTCTGTTGTTGGTACAGTAAAATATACGGGAAATAATCCTTCCCATAACTCTCACACACAGAAAGTAGCCGATAATGAAGGATATAAAGCTAGCCGTGGTTTGCATGCGGTCGGAATTTGGCCGCAGCGATACCAATATAACAAGGATGGAGACTTTTATTCACAAAGCCACCTCCACAGGAGCCCGCATGATATGTTTTCCGGAATTATCGATTACCGGCTACAGCGTCAGGAACAAGTTACGACAGTATGCGGAACCCATCCCCGGTCCCATTAGTGATCATCTGGTTAAGGTCGCCAAAGACAAGGGAGTTGTCGTATTGGCCGGTATGCTTGAAGAGAGTAACGGAGAAACTCCCTATATAAGTCACGTAATAACGGGTCCGTCAGGGATCATCGGTGTTCACCGAAAGACACACCTTTCTCCTCAGGAAAGAAATGTCTGCCAACCAGGGAAGGAGGTATCGTCTTTCACCTTTGATACTATTACCTTCGGCATTCAGCTCTGTTACGAAAGTCATTTCCCTGAATTGAGTACCATCCAGACCCTTCAGGGAGCAGACATTATATTTTTTCCCTACGCCTCACCCAACAAAAAACCGGATGAAAAGAGAAAAAGCTGGCTGAGAACTCTTCCAGCCAGAGCTTTTGATAACAGTGTGTTTGTCGTAGCATGTAATCAGACAGGGGAAAACGGTGCGGGTCTCTCTTTTCCCGGTGTAATACTTGTCCTTGATCCTTCGGGAGAAACCCGCTGCCAATATGCCGGCACTGGCGAGAAAATGATTATTGAAGAGTTCAAGAAAGAAGATCTGGAAACCATCAGATCCAGTGAGATGCAAAATTTTACCCGTTACCGTCGTCCAGAATTGTATGGATCACTATCCAGCCGGATATCATTTCCAGTTACGGATTGCATGGATCCTGTTCACGTAACGTCGATTACACAAACCCAATAGGAATGTCTGCACCTTTACACGGAAATGCATACCAAGTAATTGAGTTATTTATGATGTACAAAAATCATATAAAAAATACGTCTTGACACGTAAGACCGTTTTTCATATAACCCCCCCCCATACATATGCTGATCAGCATACCGGAGTTTCACAACAAATTGTATGGAATTACCGATTGTTACGTAAGGCATTTATCAGTTGTTCATTCACCTCGTCACGAGTAGTGGGGGATATGCTCGTTGTTACATTCGATGTTACCAACTAAACATGAAAAGGCATAAGGAGTGTCCATGATAGAAGCACGGAATCTCACCAAGCATTTCGGGCCCATCGTCGCGGTGGACAATGTATCTTTCACCGTCGAGCGTGGAGAAGTTCTCGGTTTTCTTGGTCCCAATGCAGCGGGGAAGTCGACAACCATTCGAATGTTAACCGGTTTTCTGCCCCCAACAGCAGGAACAGCGATCATCGGCGGCAACGACATCATCAAATCGTCACTGGCTGCTCGCAGTGAGATCGGCTACCTTCCTGAAAACGCACCATCGTACCCCGACATGACCGTTACCGGTTTTCTGGAATTCATTTCCGAAATCCGCGGATATTCAGGCAGCGAGAAAAGGCGCCGGATTGGCAAAGTTATCGAGCGTTGCTTTCTACAGGAGGTCCGCTTTCAGGTGATCAGCACACTTTCCAAAGGATTCAGGCAACGGGTCTGCTTCGCCCAGAGCATCCTCCACGATCCGCAGTACCTGATCATGGACGAACCCACCGATGGCCTGGATCCCAATCAGAAGCACGAGGTACGAACAATGATCCGGGAGATGGGGAGGGAAAAAACCATCATTCTCTCCACACATATCCTCGAAGAGGTTGAGGCCATCTGTACCCGTGTCGTAATCATTGCCAACGGCAAGATCGTCGCCGACAACACCCCCGAGAAACTCAAGCTGCAGGCCCCGGGTCACGGAGTCATCCGTTTCTTGATACCGGATAATCTCTCATCCGTGTCGCTGGCGGATCTTGGACAGGTTACGGGAGTGGAAGGGATTGATCATGTTTCGACAGACGGCGTACTTCGGATTTCAGTGTATCCGGAAGATCCGAAGAATCCGCCGGTAAACGGGATTTTATGTTACCTCCAAGAGAAAAATGCTCAGGTTCATTCTTTTCAGGTTGAGGAGGGACGTTTGGATGAATTCTTTCGAAATGTTACCACATCGACTGACGCAGAGGTACAGATATGAATAGATTTTTGCTGAATACCAAAGGGATTATCAAGAGGGAACTTGGCGGGTATTTCGGTTCTCCCCTTGCCTATGTGTTCATCGTCATCTTTCTGGTGATGTGCGGGTTTTTCACCTTTATCGTAAGCGGTTTTTACGAGGTCGGCCAAGCCGATCTCCGCGCCTTTTTCCGATGGCTTCCGTGGACATATCTTTTTCTGATCCCCGCCGTCTCAATGCGTCTATGGGCGGAGGAAAGACGAACTGGAACGCTTGAACTCCTTATTACGCTGCCGACAACGCTGACCGAATTGGTCCTCGGCAAATTTCTTGCCGCCTGGCTTTTTGTCATTTTGGCCCTGGTGCTTACCTTCCCCCTGGTGCTGACCGTGATCTACCTGGGGGAACCGGACCTGGGCGTCATCTTCAGTGGATATCTCGGCAGCATCCTCCTGGCCGGTGCCTATCTGAGCATAGGGAGCATGACCTCATCGCTGACACGGAACCAGGTGATCAGTTTTATTCTGTCGGTGGTAATCTGTCTCTTTCTGGTACTGGCAGGCTGGTCCCCTATCACCAACGCCATCTCGACCTGGGCACCCATCTGGCTTGTAGAGGTAGTGGCCGGTTTCGGTTTCATGCCCCATTCGGCTTCCATGGAGCGGGGCATCATTGATCTTCGGGATCTACTCTATTTTGCGTCGGTGATCTTCTTCATGCTTTTCGCCAACGGGGTTATCCTGCAAAACCGCAGGGCTTCGTAAAGGAGACGGCTATATGGAACGAAAAACAGTGACAAATCTGAAAAGAATTCTCGTATCCTCAACAGGGCTGGTGATACTGTTCATAATACTTATTCTGGCGAATGTGATCTTTTCCTTCACGAATCTCCGGGTGGATACAACCGAGGAACGGATCTACTCGCTCTCACAGGGTTCCAAGAATATCCTCTCTCAATTGAATGAACCTGTTACGATCAAGTTTTTCCGGAGTCAGAGCGACAAAAACTTTCCCCGTAACCTGAAGCTGTATGCCAGACAGGTCCATGATTTCCTGACGGAGTACGAATATGCGGCAAAGGGACGATTGAAGATAGAGGAATACGATCCCAAGATTGACTCCGATGAAGAGGAGTGGGCCAAGAGGTTCGGGTTGCAGGCACTTACCACTCCCACCGGTGAAAACATTTATTTCGGATTGGTCTTTGCGGCTGCTGAAAGGGTGGAGAGAATCGCCTTCCTGAACCCCGGCCGGTGGGAGCTTCTGGAATACGACATCACCCACATTATCCATTCCCTCCAATCAACAGAAAAGAAAGTTCTGGGAGTTATTTCCGGTCTCCCGGTATTCGGCACGGTGACGCCTGGCAAACGATCGATTGAGTGGTTTTTTATCAGTGAATTGAAGAAAACCTACGATGTACGTGAGATCGGTCCCGATGCCCAACTGCTCGATTCAACCGTTGATCTGTTGATGATTATCCATCCCAAAAAGCTGACTCCGCGACAGGAATACGCCATCGATCAGTATGTGCTCTCCGGCCGTAACGCAATAGTTTTCGTGGATCAGAACTCTATCATGGATACCGATGTGTATGATTCCATGCGTCCCATGAGTCCCCCTATGTCGAACCTTCCCAACCTCTTTAAGGCGTGGGGTGTCTCAATGGACTCCTATAAGGTGGTGGCCGATTTTGGTCATAGCACCAAGGTTCGCAAGGGCAATATGATCGACGATGACCCGGTTCTCATCTCCGCCCGGAAGGATCTCTTCAACCATGACAGCAGAATTACCTCCCAGTTAGACACCTTGCTTTTTGGCACGGTGGGAAACCTGAGAAAGGAGATGAACAGCCCCTATGAGTTCACTCCCCTTGTCCAGTCTGGAACAGATGCTTCACTGGTTCCGCTTATCGAGCTGAATTCCGGAACGGCTGGTATTAAAAAGAATTTTACTCCTTCAGGAGAGCGATTTAATCTGGCCGTTCAGATACGGGGAATCTTCAAGAGCGCATTTCCCAACGGTCCATCCGCAGACGAGAACGTACCCGATGATTCAAAAAATCAAACCAATAAGACCCATCTGACAGTCGGAACAAAAGAATCAACGATTATCATTGTCGCTGATGCGGATATGCTTTCCGACGGGTTCTTTCTCTCGAAGAGCGGTCAGGCGGGATATCAGATGTCACGCATGTTCAACGACAACTTCAACTTCGTCGCCAATGCCTGCGAGAATCTCACAGGCGGTGAAGATATGACGTCCATCCGCTCACGAGGTACCTTCGAGCGACCCTTTACGACGGTTCTCGCGTTACAAGAGAAGGCCAGAGAGCGCTGGTTCCTCAAAGAGCAGGATCTCGTTAAACGAACAGAGGAGACCAACCGTAAACTGCGCGAACTGGAGGCGCAGAAGGACAGTTCGCAAAAGCTGATCCTCAGCAATGAACAAATTGCCGAGATAGAGCAATTCCGTGAGGAGAAGCGTAAATTAGAAGGCGAACTCAAGCAGGTACGCAAGAACCTTCGTTCAGATATTGAGACCCTTGGACTTGAACTCAAGGCCATTAACATCTTTTTAATACCCCTGTGTGTGTCCATTGCCGGACTGGGATTTGCCATTTACAAGAAACGAAGGATGAAGAAGTCATGAAAATGAGAACCCTGGTCATTCTGTTGCTCGTATTGGGATTATTGGCAGGAGCGTCGGCTCTGTTGTTATTTCATAGCGGGTGGTCGCCCCAAACGGCCAAAGTTCAGGAAGACAGATTACTCGAAGAACTCCCGGTCAATGAGGTCGCTTTTTTAACTGTTGCATCCTCCCACAATACCACTACCGTGGCGAAAAAAGAGGATGGCTGGATCGTAAAGGAACGATCCTCCTACCCTGCCGATTTCGGCAAGATTGTCAATCTTGTACGGGCACTCAAAGAAACCACCATCGGCAGACAGTTCACCGGTTCAGACGAGACCCTTCGCCGCCTTGCATTGAAAGACCCGGATGATCCTGCTGCTGCCGATACTGAAAAGGGACTACTCCTCATTCTCAAAGATCAAAAACAGAAAATCCTTGTCAGTATTCTTTTGGATCGACAACAAAAAGATCATTACACCGGGCAAGAGGTTCCGGGTAGATATGTAAGACTCAGCAACGATTCTACCGTGTACCTGATAGATGAGAGATTCATTACCGTAAGCGAAGATCCGAAGACCTGGCTGGATTCATTCCTCTTCAAAGTTCACCCAGAGGAGATCAAAAGTATTTCATGCATATCCACAAGCGACGACACGATACTTTATCGATTTGCCCGATCAGAAAAGGAAGAGAAACTCCAGGCCGTTGCCGGTACCCTAGCCTCTAAACCGATCAATCAACTTTCACTCAACAAGTTGACCACGTCTCTTCAATCTATGAAAATAGTGGATGTGGTCCAACCGACAACCGACTCTGTCACAGCCGTTCAATTTCCTTACCGTTTCGATTACGAACTCTTCAACGGTACCACATACCGGATCTACCTGGGGAAGGAGAATCCCATACCCGAGCCCTGTGAACTCAGACTGACAGTTGAATACAACAGGCCTCAATCCGGAAAAGAACTGGCGCCAGCCTCAGATGAGACCGCCATTGAGGCCAAAAAACTCAATGAACGCATGAGCCATTGGCTCTACCTGGTAAGCAGTTCGCAGTACCGTACATTCATGACAGACCCCGACCAACTCGTCATCATGAGACAGACAAACAGACCGTCCGACAAAAGCCTACCTCTGCAGATGCCGACTCAATAACGATACAGGTTTTTATCGAATTTTTTAAGCGGTTGAGTTTGCGTTTGTATTATAATGCGGACAATTTGATTGTCGTATTCAATGATCAGTAGTTTAGGAAGTAATGTGACTATCGGGTTCTTTCATGTGTCAACAACTGTGAGTTTGGTGTCTTTCAATAAAAACCTTGACATGGGTAATATTGAGTGTATAGATAATACGGTAGAGTATTTACAGTGCCGGTTGGTTTAACAGCTTTGTGTAGAGGAGAAGAAAATGGATAATGAAAAACAGGCGGTATTAGATTATTTTGCCAAGCTAAAAGGGAAAAAATCTAAGCTCTATTTCAATGATATTCTCAAGGCGGTTCCTGGTGCAAAGCCACGGACGTTTAAAAAGGTCATCAACGAGATGATTCAAGAAGGGTTGCTCACCTACTGGTCCAGCGGAAGTACAACGCTCTACATGCTCAAGAGCGATGAAAATCTGGCTGCCGAAGAAGCGGCCATGAGCGACGAAGGCAAAGAATAAGAACCTCGCTCTGTAGATTTCACACGATATGCACGGCAAAAAACGGGGTAAAGATACAGAAATAGGTGTGTCCTCATCTGATTGTCTTTACCCCGTTTATTTTTTTATACGCATCCCGTGGGCTTCGGCAATCCTGCCACCTTACATGCGCCCTTTGCCGGTCCGGACGGAAATAGCTCGTACATATATTTCAACTTAAATCCGGTATTCTTTGTCAACAATCTGACCATGGGAGCGATCCCATATTCCTTAAAATACTCCTGAATATAATTGACAAGCTTCCAATGGTCTTCCGTCATTTCGGTAATACCCTCGGTTCCCATGGTATATTCCACCCAGTTTTCGTTCCAATTCGAGAAATCGTCTATGAATCCGTCATCATCGACCATCCAACTGTCACCTTTAAACTCTACCTTCGGCATACTTCAAACCTCCTTATTGTTTCACATTTTATCCGTTTGCCAATGACTGTTTGCATTGAGTCATTCATAAACGGTGTACGATTATTATATAAAGTAAGGAAAGAATGCGAGATTGTCAACCCTTTCTTTCCTCTCTATATCATATCTATATTGTTCCGTACCTTCCGCACTCTCTTTATAAAACTTTCTGCCCATTCAGAATCACCGGCACCGTGGATATGTGTGTACGTTGCCAGTAGATTCTTCTTGCAGAAGCCATCGTTGTCCCCACCTATTCCGTTACCCCGTCGTACGGTAAAGACAAAATCCTTCATTTCTCTATCTGTTCCTGTCGCGATAGCCCTTGAATAATGGAATTCATGCCCCTTGATGATCTTTCCCGTTCGGAAGTATGGGTTTGGCCGTGTTACTTCCAGAATGGTATACCCGTGACCCTGAGGCTTTCCTTCCATGATAAACTGTAAGGGGACAACTCCTACCATAGGATACTTGCTGCCCTCCACGATAAGAGATTCGCCTAAATACAGCAGGCCCCCACATTCCGCATAGACCGGCAAGCCGGCCTCGATCTTTTCTCTCAAGGTACACCTGAATTTCCTGTTTTCCGCCAGGGCACGGGCCTGGGTTTCAGGGAAACCGCCTCCGATATAGAGACCGTCCACATCGGGAAAATCCGCATCCTGTAGGGAATTGATCTCTATCAGGATGGCGCCCATCCTCTGTAGTTGCTTCAGATTTTCAGGATAGTAAAACCAGAACGATTGATCTCGGATAACACCGATACGGAGTGGGTCACCACCACCCTCCAGAGATTCTCCCTTTTCGTAAGGAACACTCTCCCTCTCCCCTTCCAAGGGTCGCACATCGTGAGCTATCTTCCACAAAGCATCAATGTCCACAGAATCACCGACGACAGATCGAACCGTAGCTATGGCCTTTTCTGCGTGTGCACGTTCATGAAAGGGAACAAGCCCCATGTGTCTTTCAGGAAAGGGGTTATCACGTAATTTAGGAAGCGATCCGATTACAGGGATCCCACAGTATCGTTCGATTGCACCGCTTATGAGGGCCTTCTGCCTCGGACCTGCTACCCTGTTGATAATAACCCCTTTGATGTTAACATCTGGGTCAAGTACCTGACACCCTTTCACAATAGCAGCTACGGTTCGGGTTGCCATGGTTACATCCACAACAAGTATAACTGCTGCATCAAGTAACTTGGACAGATTCGCAGTGCTGCACGAACCATCTATGTCAACTCCGTCATAAAGTCCTCTGTTTCCTTCAATGACAGCTATATCCGCTTTTGCGGAATGCATTGTAAAAGATCGCTTAATCTGATCATCTGTCATCAAGAACATATCCAGATTAAAACACTGGCTCCCTGATGACATGGACAACCATGCGGTATCAATAAAATCCGGACCCTTTTTGAAAGGTGCTACCGTGTATCCCCTCTCGTAGAGAAGAGCGGTAATACCCACTGTGAGGAATGTCTTCCCCGCCCCTCCTCTCAGTCCAGCAATAACTATTCGAGGGGATACAAGTACCATTCGTTAATCGGTGAACTTACACTGCGCGCTCTGCCGCCACGAAGGATATGCAAACCGGTAGTCATCGATAACTCTTTCCGAGAAAGGTATTCCACATTTCTCGAAAAACCGTTCCCAACTTATCCTCTCAGCCCAGTCACCCAACCGCTCATACTTATGCGCGTCTTTGGCATAGGTCTCGAGAATATTCTGTACAGCCTTGACCGTCTGTGGCCATCTCGGTGGTTCGTTGGGAATAAAGGGTATGACGACCTTTGAAAACTGGGGTTTGCTTATTCTGTTGGATATCTTTCCGCCAACCAGTATGGCAATCCCGTCGCCTTCGGCGTCCGCCATCGGCATGGCGGGGCACATGGTAAAACAGTTCCCGCAGAACATACATTTTTCGTTCTTGACTTCGACGCTTCTTGTTCCGTCTTCTCTTTTTATCATCTTTATTGCGCCGGTCGGACAGGCAGCCACGGCAAGAGGAACCTCACAAATTTTACTGATATATTCCTCGTCAAGCATCGGAGGCTTTCGGTGAACTCCGACAACCGCTATGTCGGATGCGTGCACCGCACCGCACATATTCAGGCAACAGGCCAACGATATTCGCACATGGGCGGGTAACTGCATGCTGCCGAAGTGTTCGATAAGCTCATCCATGATCGCTTTTACGACACCCGATGCGTCGCAAGCCGCCGTATGGCAGTGTATCCATCCCTGTGTGTGAACGATGTTGGTGACCCCGGCACCCGTTCCACCGATAGGAAATTTATTTCCTCTGCTCTTCAGGTCGTCAATTAACGGCTGGAGTTTCGATTTGTCGTCCAAGAGAAATTCTATATTGTTCCTGGTTGTAAATCGAAGATGACCGTCGCAGTGTTTATCCGCGATTTCACAAATTTCACGGATAAAATCGATACTCATTAAGCGGGTCCCGCCTGTTCGTACCGTATAGAGGTCTTCCCCTGTATCGGAGTGATGGACCATGACACCCGGTTCCAGTATTTCATGATATTCCCATTTCCCATAGTTTCTCTTCACAACATCCGGGAAAAATTGCTCATACATGGCAGGACCGATGTCCGTAATCCTGTCTTTCATTGGATTTGATGGATCGTATGGCATAATCGTTACCCCCTAAATCGCATGTTCTTTTCTGAATTTATGAATATCTCTAGTGAAACCACCCTCGACATCTTCTTCTTTCCAGAAGATATACGGATTTTCTCTCGGATGGTCTATCATTTGAGGAACTGCTTTTATTTCAGTAACTTCAATAAACTCTTGCATGCCCTTCCTCTGGATAAGCTCTCCGATTCTTTCTCTGTTCCTGCCCTCTTCCATCCACCAATCCCACATCTTGTCCACGAAATCCTTGAATTCTTCAAAGGGCGGCTGCATTTCCATGAACGGGATAACCAAGGTGGACAACTGCGCACCTTCCAGAATAGGAGCCTTACCCCCAACCAGGATGGTGGCACCTTGCTCGAGGCCGACTTTCAAGGCCCGGGGCATGACGTTGATGCAGTGCATACAGCGATTACATTCACGGTTATTGATCTTCAGATTCTTTCCATCCCAGTTCATGCAGCGCGTCGGACAAAGTTCAATAACCTCTTTTACGATATCAAAGGGACCCCAATCTCTTCCTTTGAAAGCTCCCCCGTTAGGGGCAACTTCACCGGCCACATAAGCCTTGACAGCCTCCTGATCAATCCGTATGTCGTCTTTCCATGTGCCGATTATCGAACAGTCGGCCCTGGCGATTGAGGCAACGCAATCGTTCGGACAACCGGACATCTTAAACTTAAACTTATAGGGGAAGGCTGGACGGTGAAGCTCATCCTGATATTCGTTTGTGATGTCATAGCACAAAGCCTGCGTATCCAGACAGGAAAATTCACATCGTGCCTTACCGACACAACAGGCAGGACTTCGGAGCACAGACCCTGATCCCCCCAAATCCGTATTAAGTTCATGGGTAAGGTCAAAGAACATCGGCTCCAGTTCATCAGTTTTACAGCCGAGGAGAATGATATCTCCGGTGGAACCGTGCATGTTCGTCATGCCGCTCCCATGTTTTTCCCAGATATCGCACAGTTTCCTCAAATACTCTGTCGTGTAAAATTTGCTCGACGGCTGATTAACACGAAGCGTATGAAATGCCTCCACTCCTGGGAAGAGATCCGGTCTGTCAGTATATCGACCAATAACCCCTCCCCCATAACCGAACACGCCGACGATACCGCCATGTTTCCAATGTCCCACTTTATCCTTATAGGAAAGCTCCATCAGGCCCAAAAGATCGTTAAGCTCTTCTTTCTTTTCAGCCATTTTCTTCATATCTGTAACGAAGCTTGGCCAGGGACCGCTTTCCAACTGATCCAGTAAAGGTGTCTTGGTTTTAGACATTTCCTACCCCCTTTTTCCTTTTTGATGTTGCTTAAACTTACTATAACCTACTATCTAAAACTTATCTACATACTTTTTTGAAATTGACACTTTCCAATGAAAGCCATAAACACAGGTATTAACACGTTTGTTATTGGGTGCTTACCCTATATTTCATGCCAATATACCTAGGGGAATTTTACGGTAAATTTGGGGGTATATATTTAGATAGACACTTTTGTCAAGTCCAAAAGTATGACTAACATGAATCTTCTTGACACCTCTTTGATATCTCTGTAGTAATTTTGTTGTCAATTCCTATTCCATTAACCACGGTGGGATTGATAGTATTTGTCCGCATGTGGTTGCAGATTGTATATGAAGAAAAAACTCCTCATAATATACAGGTGCTTTGGCTCGGTACAGTTTACGATATTTTTATTTATCACCCTTGCCCTAGCTTCTATTCTCGGTACCATTGTACCGCAGGATCTTTCCCCGGATAAATATACATCGCTGTATAACCCGGATATATACTCTCTTTTACAATATTTCCATATCTTTGATCTGTACCACTCGTGGTGGTTTACAATTCTTCTTATATGCCTGTCGGTAAATATTCTCATCTGCACGTGTATACAGATACGCCGCATATCTCGCCTGTACATGTTCAAACAAGAAAAAATCGACTATTCGATCCCTGTATCCTCCGGGAACAACAAACAGTTTTTCAGCAACAAGGGTGTGTTCGAACTCGAAGAGAAACTCAGGGTGTTTCTGAAATCTCTTATGGGATGTGACGCGTATTGCATAAAAAAAAATGACGGGATTTATCTCTTTGCGGAAAGAGGCAGATGGTCCAGATTCGGAATGGTATTTGTCCATTTCAGCATCCTTTTCATCCTGTGTGGCGGACTGATAGCAGCTATATGGGGCTTTATCGGCCATATGAATCTCGTCGAAGGTCAGCAATCGAACAGGGTGATCCTTAACGGGGAGAAAGATTCATTACTCCTCGATTTTGATGTTCGCTGTGATGATTTTACCGTCGATTTTTACGACAACGGCCTTCCAAAAGAGTATCAGTCCAACCTGAGCATAGTTGAAAGGGGGAAACCAATTCTCTCCGTACCGGTCAGAGTTAATCATCCACTCAAATATAGGGGTTTGAAGTTCTGTCAGGCCAGCTACGGCATATCCAGGGAAAGCTACGCAATGATCGACGTGAGAAATAACCGGACCGGGGAAGAAACTACTCTTAAGATGGGCATCATGGAAAAAACCCCACTTCCGGGGAGTGAATCTTTTCTCGCGATAGGCACATTCAATGCCGATTATCAGGGGCACGGTCCCTCTGTTCCCGGAGTACTGATTGAGAAAGGAACGCCGCACAGAATATTTCGGATTTCACATGAAGGAGTGGTCGAAGGATCTGAAACGGGCGATTTCTCTTTCCGGCTGATGGATTTCAAGAAGCAATACTACACCGGGTTGAGAATTACATACAATCCTGGGTCGCCATTGATCTGGATCGGTTTTATACTTGTGTTCTGTGGTTTCATTATCAATTTCTTTTCCGTTCACAAGAGGATATGGGTGATGATATCACCCCTGAACGAAGGCAGTGAAATCAAGATTGCAGTCAGTGCAAGCAAACAAAAAGAGGCCTTTGAAGAAAAGCTTGCTATACTGTTAGGAAGAATGGATCGGGGTAATGAGCCTTGAATGACACCTATATACTCAGCGTTACAACATTTGTCTATTTCTTTGCCGCTTTTTTCTATCTCTCTTCCCTCTTCTTTCACAAGAGATTTGTGGAGCGGGTGGCGTTGATATTTGTATGTTCAGGATGTGCGTTGCATACGGTAGCCATTGGGATCAGGTGGATCATATCGTATCACCTGGGGATCGGACATGCTCCTCTTTCCAACTTCTATGAATCGCTCGTCTTCTTTTCTTGGGCTATTATTTTTGTCTTTCTGCTCATGATAAGGCGCTACAAACAACCTACTATCGGTATGTTCGCTTCATTCTTTGCCTTTCTTTTATTGGCATACGCGTCACTGTCGGGACAGGTAGCTCATGAAATACAGCCCCTCATTCCCGCACTCCAGAGTAACTGGCTGATAAGCCATGTAATCAGTTCTTTTCTTGCTTATGCCTGCTTTACCATATCGTTCGGAGCGAGTGTTGTCACTCTGACGCGCCTGATAGGTCGGATATCGACCGACACGGATTTCTGGGAGGATGTTACCTACCGGATGATATCCATGGGTTTTGTGCTCCTGACTTTGGGGATCATCACCGGAGCCGCATGGGCCGATCGTGCCTGGGGAAGATATTGGGGATGGGATCCAAAAGAGACGTGGTCATTAATAACATGGCTGATCTATGGAACGTTTTTGCATGCCCGCCTCATCGGGAAATGGAGAGGGCTGAGAATGTCTCTCATTTCCATATTGGGATTCCTAGCCGTCATGTTCACATATCTTGGCGTGAATTACATTCTCTCCGGCATGCACAGCTACCTCTGATTATCACTTTCAGCGTATTGTATCGGGGGATTATCCATAAAGATCGAGCAGTTGCCTTTTATACACAAGGAATTTTTATTGTAAGTTTTTCACTATTGACAACATCGCTTTCATCTCATATAGAGGAAGGCTTATTTTTAAAATTAAATATGTGGTGCAAATGTGTACATAGAAAACCTTCTGCTGAAGAAGAAAAGTATACTCTTAAACGCATGGATTACCATGATACTGGAGGGCTTTTCATCGGAGAATTCAATATTTCTCAGGAGTGAAAAGAACAGATTCAGAAATCCGATTGCATACCAGATTTCTCAGGGAATACAAGTAATATATGACGCCCTTTCAGAGGGAAAAGATCCCATCGATATTTCTCCCTTCCTCGACGATATCATCAAGATAATGGCCGTTCAGGAACTCTCTCCTTCCAAAGCCATTTCCTTTATTTCCCATCTGAAGCATATTGTCAGGAAAGAATTGAAAGACGATCCGGGAAAAGAACGTATGACCGATGAATTATTACTTTTCGAATCAAAGTTGGATGAGTTGACTTTTATCTCTTTTGATGTATACATGGGATATCGGGAGAAATTATTTGCGTTAAAGGCGCGAGACGCAAGAAACAGGGTAGGCGGATTGTTGCGAATGGCCGGGTTGGCAGTCGATGTGGATTAAACAACTAGTAACGATCGATAAAAAAATATTGCGGTATGGGGTGCGGATACATGGGTTTTAGCAGTGCCTACTACGTTTCACTTTTTGCAGTCGTAATCCTTCTTTTCATTCCCTATCTAGGGGTTAAGGTCGGGCTGGAGGTACTCTTCGGAATCATTGTGCCATACCTGGCTTTCATCACTTTCTTCACAGGTGTTATACGTCGGATCCTAACATGGGCGCGGACTCCGGTACCGTATCGCATACCCACAACATGCGGACAGAATAAGACCCTCCCGTGGGTAAAGCGAACGATCAGAGATAAATTCGAGAACCCGGAGAGCGTGTGGTACGTCATCGGCAGGATGTTCATGGAGGTCTTTTTTTTCAGGAGCCTTTTCAGGAACATGCGCATGGAATTGCGGCCGTGGCAAAAATATCCCGAGGGCGGAAAGCTGATTTACTGGTCGAACAAATGGCTCTGGATCGGGGCACTGGCATTTCACTACATGTTTTTAGTCGTTCTCCTCAGGCATCTCAGGCTCTTTATGGAGACTTCTCCTTCGTGGGTAAATTTCATCGAACGCATAGACGGCTTCTTCATCCTCTACTCACCCACCGTCTATTTTAGCGGCATAATCCTTGTGGTCTCAACGGTATATCTCCTTCTCAGGAGAATGTATGATACAAAGGTACGATACATCTCGCTCGCTTCCGATTACTTTCCCCTCTTCTTAATACTCGGCATCGGCATTACCGGGATCATCATGAGATATTTTTTCCGGGTCGACATGGTTGCCGTAAAGGAGCTGACTCTCGGCCTGGCCACATTTCATCCCGTGATACCGGACGGGATTGGCGTACTGTTTTACATCCATCTCTTTCTGGTATGCATTCTTTTTGCCTACTTTCCGTTCAGTAAGCTCATGCATATGCCGGGGGTCTTCTTTAGCGTAACCCGGAATATGACTGCAAACAATCGCTGGGTACGGCATGTCAATCCCTGGGAATATACGCCAAAGCTTTTCTCATACATGGAGCAGGAAGATCTGTACAGAAAACAGATGAAGAAAGCCGGAATACCACTGGAAAAAGATATAGATATAGAGGAGTAAAACATGGCGAGTGTGCCGAAGCCGGTAGAGCTGATACAGATAGAATCGAAACCTCCAGATCGACCATGGATGGATAACAAGGCTGTATTGAAAGAGGGTACATACTGTAATGCAGCCCTGCCCAAGTGGCTTGAAATTCTGGATTATCCATATCCTCGTAGGTGGTCGGTAACGGATGACGATTGGAATCTGCCTGAAAACTGGAAAGAGATTTTCCTCAAGGCGTTTGAAGACCGTCTCAACAGGTTCCGTTCTTTCAGGCTCTTTATGGATGTCTGTGTCCGATGCGGCGCATGCGCCGATAAATGCCACTACTTTATCGGTGGCGGAGACCCCAAAAACATGCCGGTCCTCAGAGCCGAACTCCTGAGATCGATATACCGGAGGTATTTCACGACGGCGGGAAAAATGTTCGGCAGGCTTGCCGGGGCACGGGATCTTACCGAAGATGTTCTGAAGGAGCTCTTTTATTACCTTTACCAGTGCAGTGAGTGCCGACGGTGTTCCGTCTTTTGCCCTTATGGCATTGACATGGCGGAAATGACGATCTTGGGGAGAGAGCTTCTCAGCTCCGTCGGAATAAATATAGAATGGATCATGGCATCCGTCGGTAGTTGTTATACCACAGGAAGCCATATAGGGGCTCCCCCCCACGCCTTCAAGGATACCGTCGATTTCTTCTGTGACGAATGCGAAGATATTACCGGCATACGGCCTAATCCAGGCTTTAACAGAAAAGGCGCCGAGATCCTCTTTGTGGCGCCCTCGGGAGACTACTTTGCCGATCCGGGAACCTACAACTTTATGGGATATCTCCTACTCTTCGAGTACCTCGGCCTCGACTACACCCTCAGCGGTTATGCGGCGGAAGGTGGTAACTTCGGGTACTTCGGCTCCCATGAAATGGGCAAGAGATTAAACTACAAGATATATTCCGAAGCTCGGAGGTTGGGGGTAAAGTGGATCCTCGGAGGAGAATGCGGTCATATGTGGCGGGTTATCAACCAGTACATGGATACCTGGAACGGACCTGCCGATTTTCTTGAAGAACCGGTTTCTCCCATAACGGGGACAAAGTTTGAGAATTCAGCGGCGACAAAGATGGTTCATATCTGTGAATTTACCGCCGATCTCATCAAGCACGGGAAATTGCACCTGGACAAGTCACGAAATGATCATATCATCCCGACCTTCCATGACTCCTGCAATCCCGCCAGGGCATTCGGATTCTTTGAAGAACCACGATACATTATACAAAATGTGTGCAACAACTTCTATGAGATGCCCCGGGACACGATCAGAGAACAGACATTCTGTTGCGGGAGCGGAAGCGGCCTCAACGCGGATGAAAATCTGGAACTGAGGATGCGGGGCGGTCTTCCCCGGGCAAATGCAGTCCGATACGTTCATGAAAAGTATGGAGTGAATCACCTCAGCTGCATCTGTGCCGTTGACAGGGCTGTCTTTCCAGCCCTCATGGAATACTGGGTCCCCGGAGTAGATGTGACCGGAGTTCATGAAATGGTCGCAAACGCCCTGGTATTCCCCGGTGAGACTGAGAGAAAAACGGATTTGCGTTTACGGCCTCTCAAGGAATTTGAATCTGAAGAAACAGATGAAGACTAAGCCTCGAAAGCATCGACTAAACGTGGTCGATGCCTGCGTAATATAGAGTAGTATAAGTACATATGCATTGCTTAATAAAGAGGGATAGGGATGCCTGAGGAGAAAAAAGAGATCATCAACAGTCTCAAGGAGACCGGTTTCTATAAACCGGCGAAGATCTATGATAAAGGGAAGATCATAGTTGGGATAGTCATATTCATCATTATTGCCGCATTCCCCTTCCTCTACAATGCCGGAAGGGCGGCAAAGATGCCCCAGCCGAAACTTGACACCCCCGCAATCCAGCAACTGCCGGAATCGGAACGTACCTGCGTTCTCCCGAGGCAGGAAATGAGGGAGAATCATATGGTGCTTCTCAATGAATGGAGGAATCAGGTTGTCCGTGAAGGCAACCGGGAATATACCGGATATAAGGGGAAGAAGTACACGGTTAGCCTCCAGAATACATGCATGGAATGTCATTCAAACTATGATGAATTTTGTAATGAATGTCATCAGTATACGGTACAAACACCCGTTTGCTGGAATTGCCATTTACAAAAGCCAAAGGAATGGGCACGATGAAGACTGTGGATGAGAAAACTGTCACAATGAACCGAAGGAAATTTCTCGAAATAACGGGGGTATCCACCATAGTCGGACTCCTTGGAGGCTGGGGGCTTGTGGAGCTTTTTGCGCCCGGAGAACTGGATGCATCATACCTCCCCAAGAAAGAGGCACTGGTCGCTCAACGGTGGGCCATGCTGATAGATATGAAGAAGTTCACCGATCAATCCGCAGAACAGTGTATCAGGACCTGCCATCGCATCCATAATGTCCCCGATATCAGCAATCCGAAGCGGGAAATCAAGTGGATATGGCTCGAGCACTTCGCAAACGCCTTTCCCGGCGAAGAACACGAGCATATGCCGGAAAGCATCGAGGAAGAGCGCTTTTTCGTCATGTGCAACCACTGTGATAATCCACCCTGCGTGCGGGTCTGTCCTACTAAGGCAACCTGGCAGAGAAAAGACGGCATTATCATGATGGATCAGCACCGATGTATCGGATGCCGATACTGCATGGCGGCCTGTCCTTTCGGAGCGCGGAGTTTTAACTGGGGAGACTATCGTTCCTCTATCAAAAACAGGAATCCCGAATATCCAACGAGAGAAAAAGGGGTTGTGGAGAAATGTAATTTCTGTGCGGAGAGACTTGCCAAGGGTCTCATCCCGGCGTGCGTTGAAGAATCCAAGGGAGCGATGATCTTCGGTGATTTGATGGACGAACAGTCAGAATTGAGAAAGAGTATGCGTGAGCACTATACCATTAGACGCAAGCCCTATCTGGGAACCAACCCCCAGGTCTATTATGTGATATGAGGTGATGTATGTTTGAAAGGGCACTGGCCGGAGATAGAAGGTACTGGGGACTGGTAATTGTCCTGCTGTTCATTATCGCTACAGGGTTTATCACGTATCTCTGGCAGTTGAAGATGGGTCTTCAGATAACGGGAATGAGCCGTGATGTTTCCTGGGGTTTCTATATTGCCCAATTCACCTATCTCGTTGGTATCGCCGCATCGGCGGTCATGCTTGTCTTGCCTTATTACCTTCATGATTACAAGGCATTCGGCAGGATTACCATTCTGGGAGAGTTCCTCGCCGTTGCCGCGGTATCCATGTGCGTCATGTTTATTCTCGTCGATCTCGGAAAACCGATGAGGGTCTTCAACGTCTTGCTGCACCCGACACCCAATTCGATCCTCTTCTGGGATATGATGGTTCTAAGCGGCTATTTTCTCCTCAATATCGTTATCGGCTGGACCGTCCTCGAGGCGGAGAAAAATTCGGCACCGCCGCCATCATGGATCAAACCTCTGATATACCTGTCCATTCCCTGGGCGCCCTGTATCCATATCGTGACGGCTTTTCTCTACGCCGGCCTTCCGGGAAGGGGATTCTGGCTGACGGCTATCATGGCGCCGCGCTTTCTGGTATCCGCATTTGCATCGGGGCCGGCCCTTTTGATATTGCTTGCCATGATCCTCAAGAAATTCACAAAATTCGATCCGGGAACAAAACCGATTCAGACCCTGGCCAAGATAGTCACCTACTGTATTATTATCAATGTGCTGTTCGTTCTCTTCGAAGCGTTCACCGTATTCTACAGCCAGATACCGGAGCATATGCGCCATTTTGAATATCTCTTTGTCGGTATCGCGGGATTCGGGAAACTTGTCCCCTGGATGTGGGTATCCATGATAGGGATGATCACGGCAAGTATCCTTCTCGTCATTCCTGCTGTGCGGAGAAACCATTCCACACTGGCCCTTGCCTGTGTCATGGTGGTCGTTACCACATGGATAGACAAGGGACTCGGCCTGATCACGGGTGGTTTCGTGCCCAATCCCTTTGACAGAATAACAGAGTACTGGCCTACGGCACCCGAACTGCTGATTAGTATCGGTGTCTGGGCGGCCGGATTTTTGATACTTACAATCCTGTACAAAATTGCCGTATCCATTAAAGAGGAATTAGGCTAAAAATTTTATGAGGAGGTTTATCGTGGCGGTTGATTATACAATCAAGATATCGTTGGATGATGAAAAGACACAAAAGCTCGAAGCGGCCGGTCTGGGTGACAGTATCAAGGATAAGGCTCTTGTAGTCCCCATGCCACAGAAAAATAAGAGAAAATTTGTCAAGGCATTTCCCAAGGCTATCCTCGATGAGACTACAGGCGAGATAACCGATTTCCCCGAGGAATCAGTGGGACTGCTCATCGACACCATCGCAGAAAACAAGATGCTGGAAGTTATGCATCTCTTCCTTATGAAGGCATTCAAACCGTTGGAAGGGAAAGAGATCAGGCGTTCCATTCACACTACATAGGTATCTCGTTCTACCGACACGCTGTATTCTGGAGAGTGGTTTTCTAGCTGACAGGGATGTCTCCTCTTCAGACACCTGTACGGCACGATGTTGTATTATGCTGCACTCTCTCTTAAGGGATATGGTTTTCTCTACAACAGATGCCTGTATATCCCAATAATACAAATGCTGGTTGACGAAAAAGGCTACTACCTTTATTTTTTGAGTTGCTGACCACACGGAAATTGAGGCGTAGAAAAATTATATTGCAAAATACCGTATGATGCATATAGTAACGGTGGCAGAAACTGTTTAATTGACACAATATATTGGAGGATAAAAAAGAATGGCCCATGTAATAACTGATGAGTGCATTTCATGTGGAAGTTGCGAGGATGAATGTCCCGTATCCGCAATAAGCGAAGGGGACGACAAGTATGTAATTGATCCCGACGTCTGTACCGATTGCGGGAACTGTGCCGATGTATGCCCGGTGGAAGCTATAGAAGCCGGCCCGGGTAAAGACGAGTAGCCATATACTATCAGTGATCAGGTATTTCACTTCGTATTCACCGGACAATGTATGACGGGTACCGAATTGATCGGAGGTTCAGGAACGATCCTGAACCTCCTTTCTACACAAAAGATTATTATTCCATTGTTACTTCAACACAACGATATCCTCGACATTCACTCACAGAATTGTCAGTGGAAAACATCCTTAACATCTTAAAGATTGGTTGGGAAGTAATTGTATAAAGGGAGAGATTTATGGTATTGACCGATATCGCACCATTGGAGAGATGGGCCGAGCTTGAAAAGGAGATACACAGAAGATCCGCCCTCAACGCTTCCGTCTTTGATATAGACGGGATCAGGATAACGAACTATACCGAATGGGCCAACCGTCTGTGTCCGGCAGTAAAGGCTAACGAAAAAGGACAAAGTTACATCTGTTCGGTTGCCCACCAGCATATAGCATCCCAGGCAATGCGAAGCAGAGAACCCGTCATCGCGGAATGTGACGGAGGACTCATAAAGCTGGCGGTGCCCATATTTGTTGAAGATGAGTTTCTCGGTGTTGTGGGAGGATGCGGACACCTACCGGTTTACGGTGAAGTTGAGACATTCTTGATTAGTAAGACAACCGGCATTGACGAAAAAGAAATCGAAGAGCTCTCACATGACATGAAAACAATGTCAGAAGAAGAGGCCACATCGACCATTGAATTTATCAGGCAGGAAGTCGACGAGATCGTACGTCAATACGTAGTTCGGAAATCTGGAAATTAGCACACATCATGTAAAACAAAGGTACTGTAATGCCCGGTTTTTCGCCAGTTAAAACGCCTGCGGCTTCCTTGCGATCGGTAGGGGTATATGTACTTTGTGCCTTTTTTTTATCAGGAGCCGGTGGTCTCATTCACGAGGTAGTCTGGACGCGCCTCTTGCGTCTGGTGATGGGCAACACCACCTTTTCCATCACAACGGTCCTGTGCGCCTTCATGGGCGGTCTTGCCCTGGGAAGTTTTCTGGGCGGCAGGTTCATCGACAAGAGGAAAGATTCGCTCAGGATCTTTGCCATCCTTGAAGGGACAGTGGCACTGTACTGCTTTTTCCTGCCCTGGCTCATCCCGGGTGCGGAACCGATCTACCGGTGGATCTATCAGAACACCCACACCTCGTTTTATCTCTTCAGCCTTATCAAATTTTTCTTCTCCGGGATCCTGCTGCTGATCCCCGCAACCTTCATGGGGGCGACCTTGCCGGTACTGGTCCGGTTCTTTGTCCAGTCCACGGATACCGTCGGGTATCCGGTGGGCACCCTCTACGCCGTCAATACCTTCGGAGCCGTTCTGGGCGGTGCAGCCGCCGGTTTCCTTCTCATCCCGGCACTGGGGGTGATGACGACGATCAGAATGGCCTGCCTGCTGAATGCAACGGCTGCGGCCGTCTGTTATTATCTGTATCTCCGGGTTGGCAACACCCTGCCGGAGACCGTGCCGGTACGGGATGTGATAGAGGAGAAAACGGGAGAAAAGACACAAAAGAAGAAAAAGAAAAAAAACGAGGCTCCTCCACCGCCTGTCCTTCCCGATCGAATCGTGTACGGCCCGAAGTTCCTGATGTTTCTGCTGATCGGCTACGGAGTGTGCGGTATTGCGGCCCTGGTCTATGAAATCGCCTGGACCCGCGCCCTCTCTCTGTTGATCGGCTCCTCCGTATATGCATTCAGCATGATACTCACCGCTTTTGTGCTGGGTATCGCTATCGGCAGCATGGTCTATGCACGGTTTGTCGACAGGATCTTGGACCCGATGCGCGCCCTGGCAATCATTCAAGTTGCCATCGGTCTGTCGGCACTGCTTGTGGCGCCTCTGATCGGGAATCTGCCCTTTCTCGTTACCGGCTGGATCTCACACTTCAGCGCCTCCTTCTGGCAGCTGCAGACGATTGAGTTCGTAATGATCCTGCTCATCATGCTTCTCCCCACGACCCTCATGGGGGCCGCCTTCCCCCTGGTCAGCCGGCTTTTCATACAGAGATCAGAAACCGCCGGAGCATCGATGGGAACACTCTACGCATTCAATACGATCGGGAATATTATCGGGGCATTCGTCGGAGGATTCGTCCTCATACCCCTCCTGGGCATCGAAAACACCCTCTTTGTTGCCGTCATGATCAATATACTCATGGGAAGCTCTTTCCTCGCCCTGAGCCATAGCTTGGCCAACACAAGCAAAGGTTTGGCGGTCGGAGCCTCGATAGCTGCAGGAGTGATCGGATTTATCCTCATACCTTCCTGGAATATTTCAGGAATAAGTTTCGGTCCTTTCTACGAGGCGGTCAGACTTCCCAAAAGCATCGCCCGCTCACCGGAAGAACTGAAAGCCATCGCCGCCCAGCGGAAGATCCTCTTTCATAAGGAAGGCGTCAGTACGACCGTCACGGTCAAGCAGTTTCCCGACAAGTCCCTCGCCCTCTATATCAACGGCAAGCCCGATGCATCCTCCGTTGAGGACCTGCCGTCACAGGAGCTGGTCGCCCACATCCCGCTCCTCACCCATCCCGATCCCCGCAGCGCACTCGTCATCGGCCTTGCCAGCGGCATCAGCCTGGGATCGGCGAGCCGGCATCCCCTCGAGCGGATCGATTGCGTGGAGATCTCCCCCGCCATGGTAGAGGCCTCTCACTATTTTGATGCATACAACTACCGCCCGCTGGATGACCCCCGGGTGAATCTCATCATCGGCGACGGGCGCAACCATCTTGCCCTCACCGAGAAGATCTACGATGTCATCATCTCCGAACCGTCTAACCCCTATTTTGCGGGCGAAGCCGATCTGTTTACCCGGGAATACTACCAGCTGTGCCGCGATCGCCTGACCGATCACGGTGTTGCCTGCGCATGGGTGCAGGCGTACATGATCGACAAGGAATCATTTCGCAGCATTGTCCGGTCCTTTCAGTCGGTCTTTCCGGAGATGATCCTCTGGAAGACGGCGAAGGGGGACTGCATGATGCTGGGGTCAAAGGTACCCCTGAAGGTCGATTATCACGAACTCGACAGGAGGATTCGGCATAAGGGGGTCGCCGAAGACCTGGCGCGCATAGACATCCGCACCGCAGCCGACTTCCTCGCCCATATGGTGATGGGGAAAAAGAACGTCGAAACGTTCGTTTCCGGGGCGATCGTCCATACCGATTACAACGCCCTGGTCGAATTCGCCGCACCTAAAGCGGTAACCGGTGAAAGCTACCAATGGCCGCTCATCGAGGCAATGGAACGCTACCGGGAGGCCGACCTGTCGTTCCTTACCGCTTCGGCCGTCGATGCCGGGACGGTGGTCGGGGTCAAGGCAGAAGTAACGCGCTTTATCGAGGCCAGGGGGCACGTCTATCAGGCATACTTCTTCAACAACCGGGGAGAGACGGCGAAGATGGCCGGAGAGCTGAGGAAGGCCGCTGCCCTGAATCCCAACGATAAGCTGCTCAAAGAAGCCTTTGACTTTATGCGGAAACAGGCCTTCGATCTGGCGGAATCCGGACGTACCGACAGTGCCGTTGCCCTGTACAGAGAAATGACCGGCATCTTCCCCGGCGATGCCAAGGTCCATTACAATCTGGCGACGCTCTTGAAGCGCAGCGGAGATATGGATGAGGCCCTGAAACACTACCGGGAGGCGGTGCGGTATAAACCCGATTATGTCATTGCCCGATTCAACCTGGCTGCGATTGCCGAACGGAAGGGGCTGTTCGAGGAGGCTGAATCCGAGTACCGCCATGCCCTGCAGACAGAACCGGATTGTGTTCCTGTCATCAACAACCTGGCACGGCTCCTGGCCTTCCATCCGAACCCCGGCATGAGGAATGTGACGGAAGCGCTCCGTCTGGCGGAGAGGGGCTGCAAGCTGACCGGATACAAAGATCCTGTCCTGCTCGACACCCTGGCGGAGATATATGCCGCTTCCGGCCGCTGGAACGAAGCCGGATCGGTCGCCAGGCAGGGACTCGACATCGCCATCTCCAAAGGCGACAGGAACCTGGCCGACCGACTGCGTAAGAGAATCGAATTCTTCCAACAGCATCAGTAATGGGAACATCTCTTCGTTGAGATTTCTTCTCATCAGGCCTCACGGAAGGTTCTCGTATGACGAATAGAGAAGTATACCCCTTCGAGATCATGGCAAAACCCTGTGGGCCGCTGTGCAATCTCAACTGCCGTTACTGCTTCTATGCCTATAAACGCAGCAGATTCGATCCATCGTTCAACTGGAAGATGAGTCCCGACCTCCTTGAGATCTTCATAAGGGATTACATCCGCTCACAGCCTGTGGACTATCCCGTACAGTTCGTATGGCAGGGAGGGGAACCCGCTCTGATGGGCCTCGATTTTTTCAGACGGGCGGTTAAGCTTCAAGAGAAATACAAGAAGAATGGCCAGAACATAACAAACTCCTTTCAGACCAATGCCACATTGATAGACGCAAAGTGGGCGGAATTCTTCAGGGAACACCATTTCCTTGTCGGTGTGAGCATCGACGGCCCCGAAGAAATTCACAACCGCTACCGGGTAGATCATACGGGTTCAGGCTCCTTTGACAGGGTGCTGGCCGGCGTGGAAAACCTCAGAAAACATCATGTGGATTTCAACGCCCTCGTCTGCATAACGGATATCAGCGTCCGGGACCCGCTGCATCTGTATGATTTTTTGAAAACACACTTTGACTTTATCCAGTTTATCCCCGTGGTGGAAAGAAGGGATTTCAAGAGAAAAGCCCCGCTGCTGAAGAACACGAAGAAATGGACACCATGTACCGGAAGCGGTTATTCCGATCTTGTCACCGAATGGAGCGTCACCCCGCAGGGGTTCGGTACGTTTCTCAACACCGTCTTCGACAGCTGGATCCGTCATGATGTGGGACGAATCTTCATTCAGATTTTCGACTATACGCTCGCAAACCTGATGGGCTATCCCGCACCGCTCTGCGTTCTGAGCAGAACCTGCGGGAAGGGACTGGTGCTGGAACACAACGGAGATCTCTATTCCTGTGACCACTTTGTCTATCCGGAATACCTGCTTGGGAACATACGGGAAAGACCCCTTGCCGAACTTGCCGGATCACCGTCCCAGATTTCATTCGGCCGGGATAAATGGGAAAAGCTGCCCCGTCAGTGCAGGGAGTGCGAATATCTCACCCTCTGCTTCGGGGGATGTCCGAAGAATCGGCTTATCCATACCGAGGACGGAGAAGAGAGGCTGAATTACCTCTGCGAGGGGTACCGCTCATTCTTCAGACATACGTCGACGGCCATGCGATTCATGGCTAACGAACTGATCAATCACAGACCCGCATCCAACATCATGAAAACTCTCGGATAGTGCTTAGACACCCGGAACACCGGTCTTTCTCTTCAGGTTCAACAGATCCTGCCGCAGTG
>Ga0116164_10000685_pt1 | contig 28108 bp, 26 predicted proteins | sample AD_UKC109_MetaG_FD_89888 | JGI IMG/M metagenome (GOLD analysis project Ga0116164, IMG submission 89888) | Active sludge microbial communities of municipal wastewater-treating anaerobic digesters from Hong Kong - AD_UKC109_MetaG | ecosystem: Engineered > Bioreactor > Anaerobic > Digestate... | reverse complement strand
TGACTGGCATTGCCGTCAACGACACGACGCTGGCCCACGGTCAACTGCTGGTCGACGATCCCGAGCGGATCGGCCCGATCCAGGCGACCGGGATGGACCAGACGCTGTTCAACCGGGTCGGGGGGTGCCGCACCCAGCAGCGGGCGACCACGCTCGACTCCCCCCTGAAATCCGAAGGGCCACCTAACTCCAACGCCCGCCCGGGGCGGCGCTCGCTGGTAGGCGTTGGAGATCGGTACACCCGTTGGAGATCGGTACACGCGTTGGAGATCCGCGGGCCGTGCAACTCCAACGGCTGTGCGCTTGTCCAACGCCCGTACCTAACTCCAACGCCTGCGCTGGGCGGGAGCCGGACTTACTGGTCCCAGCGCATCGGCGAGAGGCCAAGGGCTCCGGTCACGGTCTTCAACCGCAGGATCAGTGCGACAACTCGCTACCGGCGGTGATAGTTCGGCGCCTCGACGGTCATCTGAATGTCGTGCGGGTGACTTTCCTTGAGCCCCGCCGACGTGATCCGCACGAAACGGCCCTTTGCATGCAACTGCGCGATGGAGTCGGCGCCGCTGTATCCCATCGCCGCGCGCAGCCCGCCGATCAGCTGATGGGCAACGACCGACAGTTTGCCGCGATAGGGCACCTGACCCTCGATACCTTCGGGCACGAGTTTGTCGTCGCTGAGCACATCGTCTTGGAAGTACCGGTCCTTGGAGTAGGACTTGGCCTCGCCGCGACTCTGCATCGCGCCCAGCGAACCCATCCCGCGGTACTGCTTGAACTGCTTGCCGCTGACGAAGACCACGTCTCCGGGCGACTCCTCGCAGCCGGCCAGCAGCGACCCCAGCATCACGGTGTCGGCGCCCGCGACCATGGCCTTGGCGATGTCACCGCTGTATTGCACTCCGCCGTCGGCGATCACGGGCAGCCCGAGCGGCCGCAACGCCGATGCGACCTCGTGGATGGCCGTGACCTGGGGGACTCCGACACCAGCGACCACGCGCGTGGTGCAGATCGACCCGGGCCCGATACCGACCTTCACCGCGTCCGCACCTGCTTCGGCCAGCGCCAGCGCCGCTTCCGCCGTGGCGATGTTGCCGCCGACGACGTCCACGGTCGTGTCCCTTTTGAGCCGCGCCACCATCTCCAGCACACCTTGGCTGTGACCGTGCGCGGTGTCGACCACGACGAAGTCAACACCAGCCTCGACCAGAGTCATCGCCCGCTTGTAGGAGTCCTCGCCGACGCCCACAGCAGCGCCCACGACCAGACGGCCGGCGGGGTCCTTCGTCGCGTCTGGGAAAGCCTCCGACTTCAGATAGTCCTTGACGGTGATCAGGCCGCGGACCCGGTTGTCCTCGTCGACGAGGGGCAGCTTCTCGATCTTGTGACGGCGCAGCAGGCTCAACGCCTCGCCCGGATCGATGCCCAGGTGTCCGGTCACCAAGGGCGCCTTCGTCATGATGTCGGCCACAGGGACCGCACGGTCCTCCTCGAACCGCATGTCACGGTTCGTCACGATCCCCAGCAGCCGACCTGCGGCGTCGACCACGGGCAGACCCGAAATCCGGTACCTGCGGCACATGGCGTCCACCTCGGCCAGCGAGTCCTGTGGGCCGCAGGTGACGGGATTGCTCACCATGCCGGCCTCGGAGCGTTTGACCATGTCGACCTGCAGCGCCTGATCCTCGATCGACATGTTGCGGTGTAGGACACCCACGCCGCCAATGCGGGCCATCGCGACCGCCATGCGGGCCTCCGTGACGGTGTCCATGGCGCTGCTCACCAGCGGGGTGCGCAACCTCAGCGACCGGGTGAGCTGGGTGGACGTGTCTACCTCCGAGGGGACAACGTCCGAAGCCGACGGCACCAGCAGCACGTCGTCGAAGGTCAGGCCGATCGGGGCAAAAGGTTCGGGGACGCTGGGGTGCTCCATGGACCAAATCTAGTCGCAGGCGTCAAGGTCAACTGATCAGTCCCGCCCGAAGCCCCACAGCCACCGCTTGGGCCCGGTCAGAAGCGCGCAGTTTGCGGAACAAACGTCGGGCGTGGGTCTTGATGGTGTCCTCGGAAAGGTACAGTTCCCGGCCGATCTCGCCGTTGGACATACCCCTGGACATGCCCGCGAGGACCTGGGTCTCACGCTCGGACAACCGGAACTGCGGGGGCGGCGGATCGTGCGGCCGGTCACCGCCTCCGACGTGATGGATCGCAAGCCCCATCTCCAACCGGGTGGCGTCCTTACTGATGTAGCCCGCGGCGCCGTTGGCCACCGCCGTGGCGACCGCTTGCGGATCATCGCCCGCGGTCAGCATCACGATGCGCACCGCAGGATCGAAGTGCAACAACCGGCGGGCGCACTCCAGGCCGTTCATCCCCGGCATTCGCACGTCGAGCAGGACCAGATCCGGCCGCTCCGCGGTGCACCTGGCAATGGCCTCGTCACCGCTGCTGGCGAGGCTGACACTGGCCACACCGGGCAGCCCCGTGACGAGTCGGCGAAGGTTGTCTCGCACCGCAGGCGCATCATCGACAATCAGCACCGATGTCATGCCAGCACCCCTTTTCGAAGTCTATGTCCCCCTATCGGCGGGTATCCACAAACGCTTGAGGAGGCTATGACGGGGACGTCGAGGAGCAGCAATTGCGCGTCGTCGCGCGCACGGCAGGCGCCAACGGTTGGGTTGCCATCGGCGGCGGCCTCGAAAGAGAACTGCGCCACACTCAGAGGCGGAATCAGGACGCCTCCCGACGCAACGCAAGGATGTCGTCGCGCTCGGCCCAGCGTTGCGCGAGGTCGCCGGTCAGACCTTGACGCACAGTGTCGGTGATGGCATTGGCGGCAACGAAATGTGTATGTGCCGCTCGCGGGTCGCCACCTTTCAACAGCGCGGCCAGCACGGCATGGGTCGGCCATTCCACTGCCAGCAGGCCCATCGAACCACTGAGCATCAGGGAACGGCGGAGATCGGGAACGGCCTGTTCGCGCTGTCCAGCCTCGATCTTCGAGACCGCGAGGAACAGCAGGCTCTTGGCCACATGCCTGGGTGCATTTGCAGATTCCGCGGCGTCGAGAGCGGTGGTCGCGTACGTCACGGCGTCCGGGTAGCGCGACTCCAGCAAGGCCACCTCACACTCGACCCAGCTAACCCGAACCGAGTGCCGCCACCAGATCGGTGCGTTGGCCGGGTCCGCAGCGACCTTCTGCAGCAGCGACCGCGCTTGACCCAGCATGGTGGACGCCGTCAGCGCCTCCTGCAGTCCGACCGCATCTGCGGCAAGGCCGGTCATCGCCTCGATGGCGGCACCGGGGGTGGCGGCGTTGGCCATGGCCTCCCGGTCGGCCACCACAGCCAGGTCATGACTACCCAACTGCCGCAACAGGCTCGCCCGAAGGGACCGGGCCATGGAGTACTCCGGGGTTCCCTGCGTGATGCCTTCCACGACCTCGAGGGCCTTGCCGTACTGCCCACACGCCCCGAGTGCAACCCCCTTCAACCACGCCGCGTAGATAGCCGACCGGCCGGACAGGTTCTCGGCCGCGTCCAGCAACGGGACAGCCTCATCGATGGCGCCGTGGAAGACGAGCCACTCAGCCCGTTCGAGACCCTCGTGAAGCACCACCATCCCAGGGTATGGCTCAGACGTGACTGCGGACGAAGTTCACCGCATCGGGTAAGCCGGTCAGGCGAACCGCCGGCGCATCGTCGCCCCACCCCGGTCCCGCGACAGCCAGAGCCGGTTTGGGCCGTAAGCCGGGCAGTGCGTCGAAAGCCCCGGGGTCCGCGTTCTCCGGCAGTTGCGCCCACAAGATGATCACAGCCGCATGCATTCGCCGGGCGGCCTGGCCCAGAGCCGACGGGGGGGTGCGGGCCGTCAGCAGCTCCGCACCTATCCCCTGCTCTGCCAGTGCCGCGCGCAATGCATACAAGGGGAGCACATGGTCCTCGTGCGCGGTCGCGGACAGCAGAACTCCTTCGCGCTTGACCGGCGAGTCCATCGCGAGACCGGCCGTGATCGCATCGGAGAGCACGTGCTCCACGTCGATCCCGACCTGCTTGTTCTCCCACTGATCTCCGGCTCGCTTCAGAACCGGGCGCACCAGACCATCCCAAGTCGGCAGTACCCCCAGATCGCGAACACTCGAGGCCACCATGTGGGCGCACCGTTGGCCGTCCAGGGCACATGCGGCCTCCCACAACGTCCGCACCGTGCGTGGACCGGTCACCGCCTCGTCCACCGGATGGGCGAGCTCTAGCGAGGGGACATCCCGCAGGACCTGGCCGGCGGCCTCGGCCACCGGCACTCCGGCGCGCATCAACCTCTGCATGGCGACCAGTCGTTCCACGTCTTCGGGGGTGTACCGGCGGTGGGCCCCCTCGCTGCGCGCGGATGGCTCAAGGCCGTACCGATGCGCCCATGTCCGCAACGTCGCTGGAGAAATCCCGAGCTGCCGGGCGACTGCCCCGGAGGACAACGTCACTATGTCTTCAACCACCTCATGAGTCTGACGTCGATCGTGTTCGTCCGCACTTTTTCGCTCCGGGAGAAAAGGGTCTTGACACGCTTTTGAAACGATATTAAGTTGGGGGCAACACCAACGAAGGAGTCATCATGGCGGAGCTCTCCCGGCTTCCCGGTACCAACACCGACCACTGGAACTGGCAGATGGACGCCGCCTGCCGCGGTGAGGAATCCGCCAAGTTCTTCCATCCCGAGGGTGAGCGCGGAGCCGCACGTGTCGTGCGTCAGAACCGCGCCAAACAGATCTGCGCGTCGTGCCCTGTCCGGCAGGCCTGCCTCGACCACGCACTGGCCGTCCGCGAGCCCTATGGCATCTGGGGCGGCCTCGGCGAGGACGAGTTGGCAGCGCTGTATCAGAAGCGCAAACTCCAGATCGCCGTCTGAACCACCACCCGGTCGCACCCCAGCCCCTCCCCTGGCCGCGACCGCGACGAAGGCCCCGGGCATTTGCGCCCGGGGCCTTCTCGTGTCCTTCGACAGATCAGACGTGACCGTGGTGGTGGGAGTGACCGTGACCGTGGTCGTGGTCGTCCTCATCCTCTTCCGGCTTCTCGACGACCAGCGCCTCGGTGGTCAGTAGCATCGCCGCGATCGAACCGGCGTGCTCCACCGCGGAGCGGGTGACCTTCACCGGGTCGATGATTCCGGCAGCAATCAGGTCACGGTACTCGCCGGTGGCCGCGTCGAATCCTTGACCCAGCGGCAACTCCGCCACCTTCGCGATGGTGACATCACCGGAGACCCCGGCATTGGCCGCGATCCAGTACAACGGCGAGGTCAAAGCCCGCTTGACGATGCGGATCCCTGCAGCCTCGTCGGGGTCGGAGACGGCTGCCTCGTCGAGCTGAGCTGCCGCATGGATCAGCACGGAGCCACCGCCTGCGACGATGCCCTCCTCGACGGCAGCACGCGTTGCCGCGACTGCGTCCTCGACGCGGTGCTTCTTCTCCTTGAGTTCAACCTCGGTCTGCGCGCCGACCTCGATGACGCACACGCCACCGACGAGCTTGGCCAAGCGCTCCTTGAGCTTCTCGCGGTCCCAATCCGAGTCGCTCTCTTCGACCTCTGCGCGGATCTGCTCGATCCGGGCCTTGATCGCGTCGGGCTCGCCCTTGCCATCCACGATGGTGGTCTCATCCTTGGTGATCACTACGCGGTGGGCGGTTCCGAGCACCTCGGTGCCGACCTGGTCGAGCTTCATGCCCAGTTCGGCCGACACGAGCTGGCCACCGGTGAGGATCGCGATGTCCTGCAGCATGGCCTTGCGCCGCTCGCCGAAGGCCGGGGCCTTCACCGCGGCGGAGTTGAATGTGCCGCGGACCTTGTTCACGACAAGAGCGGACAGGGCCTCGCCCTCGACGTCCTCTGCGATGACGACCAGCGGCTTGCCGGCCTGCATGACCTTCTCCAGCAGCGGCAGCAACTCGTTGAGAGCGGCGACCTTGCCCTGCACCAGCAGGATCAGCGGGTCGTCGAGAACCGCTTCCATGCGCTCGGGGTCGGTCACGAAATACGGCGAGATGTAGCCCTTGTCGAACTGCATTCCCTCGGTGAAGTCCAAAGACAGTGCGGTCGTCGTGGCTTCCTCGACGGTGATCACCCCGTCCTTGCCCACCTTGTCGAAAGCGTCGGCGATGAGCTGGCCCATCTCGGCGTCCTGCGCGGAGATGGTCGCGACCTGCGCGGTCTCCTGCGTGCCCTCGACCGGCCTGGCGGCATCGGAGAGGTACTGCGAAACCTGCGCAACGGCAGCGTCGATGCCCCGCTTCACGCCCATCGGTGAGGCACCGGCAACCACGAGCCGAACACCCTCGGCCACCATCGCCTGGGCCAGCACCGTGGCAGTCGTGGTGCCATCACCGGCGACGTCGTTGGTCTTGGTCGCAACCTCTTTGACCAACTGCACGCCGAGGTTCTCGTACGGGTCGGTCACCTCGATCTCACGGGCGATGGTGACCCCGTCGTTGGTGATGGTCGGAGCGCCCCACTGCTTGTCCAGCACGACGTTGCGCCCTTTGGGTCCGATGGTCACGCGGACCGCATCGGCGAGGATGTTGACGCCCCGCTCGAGTGCTTGGCGCGCCTCGGAGTCGAATTCCAGAATCTTGGCCATGTTTTTCCTTTGCTAATAGATGCAGGCCCCCACGACCACCCGGGTTCCGGGGGTCCCAGGGGCCTGCACGCCGATCGGGACGACTACTTCTCCACCACTGCCAGCACGTCGCGTGCCGACAGGATCAGGTAGTCCTCACCGTCGAACTTGATCTCAGTGCCTCCGTACTTCGAGTACACGACAACATCGCCCACGCTGATGTCCAGCGGGATGCGCTTCTCGCCCTCGTCATCGAAACGACCAGGACCAACCGCGAGGACCTTGCCCTCTTGCGGCTTCTCCTTGGCCGTGTCCGGGATGACCAGGCCTGAGGCCGTGGTCTGCTCTGCGTCCAGCGGCTGCACGAGGATACGGTCCTCGAGCGGCTTAATGGCGACCGACACGGTCTACCTCCCTATTGGGATCGAAAACGGACAATTTACTGATGGTTCTTTGCACTTCGGGGTCTTCTGCTGATCCAAGCGTCGCGGTCCCGGAACAACTCCAACCCGTTAGCACTCGTAGCGGGTGAGTGCTAACCCAGACACTAATAGGGATTAGCACTGTCGTCAAGAGAGTGCTAATCGTGGCGGGTGCGGGCGTTCCAAACGCCCACCCTGCTTCAGGTCACGTCGGCCGGTTGGTCAGTCATCCGCCCGGCAATGGACCCGAGCCCCAACCAGGTGTGCGGCGCTCCGGCGAAGCACCACCCGAGTTTGGGCGCGTGGTTGCTGATCCACAGCGCCGGCACCCGCTTGTCCCCGCGCGTCGAACCGGCCAACGAGAAGCACTTGTTGCGCTGCAGGCACGCCGGGTCACTGGCGAAGACGGCCAGGCCCTCTTCGATGGTCATCGGGAATCGACCTCGCGCCAACACCTGTGGCATCGCCTCACGCGGCGCCACGTTGAGGTATTCGACTCCGGGCTCGAAACCGTGGATCAGATATGGCCGGTCGCGCGGGACGCCGTCAGCCACGGGGCGATAGCGATCCGGATCCTCGAAGTTGCGATCGAAGATGCCGGGCCTGCGACCGTCGACCAGGTAGAGCCGGGTGATCAGCTCTTGCACCGGCACCAGCGCGTGCGGGAATACCAGAACGGCTGCTTCCACCCCTGCGGCGGCAGCCTGCAATCCAGTGAGATCGACATCTGCCACGTCGAATCCCAGGTCCGTGTACACCTTCGCCTGCTGCATCACATCCGTCACGGTTCTGGTCAACGCTCGCGGTGGCCGCTGGATTCCATCAAGGGCTCGGCTACCCTCAACCATGCTCTCGATCCGTGCTTCCAGGACGCCGGGTGCGGCAGCCTCGTCGGCCAGGGTGACATACACCCAGCGCCCGTGACCCACAGCGGCGAAACAGTTGCCTGGCTGGCCTCCGAAGCGGGCCGTGAGGCGATACGTTCACTGGTCGGCGTCGACCCCCTTCGCGCGGGTTCGATTGTGCCGGGGCTCGACCGGGATCGTTTGGCCGCTGCCCTGACCCAAGCGCGGTACCGGCCCGCCGACTACCCGCTGCAGTTGGTGACCGTCGACGGCGTGCAGCAGGCCAGTCCACCCGAAGTGGCGATGCGGCGGGCGCGCAGAATCGCCGCGGCCGGCGTCCGCACGGTGATCGATGCCGGCTGCGGCATCGGCATGGACGCGTGGGCTTTCGCACATGCCGGCCTGCAGGTGATCGCATTCGAGGTGGACCCACCCACCGCGCAGATAGCGCGGGCCAATCTCGCTGGACTCGACGTCGAAGTCCGTTGTGAAGACGTCACCGCGCACCCCCTGCCCGACGGACTGCTGTTCGTGGATCCAGCGCGCCGGCAACGCCATCAGGACTCCCGCGGACGCCCGATCCGAGTGCACGATCCCGAACAGTGGCGGCCGGCGTGGTCGTGGGTGGTGCAGCAGGTCGACTCCGGACGCCAGGTGGTGGTCCGCACCCGACCGGGACAGCGCGACGTGCCCGAAGTGGCTGAGTGGCACTGCTCGTCGATGGGCCGACGACTGGTGGATGCGACGGCCTGGTTCCCGCCACTGGCCCAGACCGACCGCCGGGCCAGCGTCCACGACGGTCAGCGGTGGCACGAACTGCTCGGCCCACCAACCCCGGCTGTGGCCGGTCCGGCCAGCCGGTACATCGTCGATCCGGACCCGGCGATCGTCCGTTCGGGCCTGGTCATGAATGCGGCAGCGGTCACGCAGGGTCACCTTTTGGATGAGCGGCTCGCCTTTTTCACCTGCGACCAAACACCGCCGTCCTGGGTGGGACGCAGCATGCGGGTCGTGCAGCAGGTGCCCTTGAAACATGTACGCGCGGCCTGTCGCCGCCACGGCTTTCGGTCCGCAACAGTCTGGTCGCGCGGGTTCCAACAGGCGCCCGACATCGGCGTGCCCCACGGCCAGGAGGCGATCGTGGTAGCAGCCAGGCTCGGCGAACGACGCACCAGCACCGCGTGGATCGGAACACCTGCGTGAATGGCGGTCCCATTACCGACGACTGACCGTGAGCCACACCGCGCCGGCCCCGCTTGACCCGATGAACCAACCCGATAGTTGCCGAACGACCCCTGATCTGCGGGCCATCTGACAACCAGCGGGCCATCTTGACGGCAAGACCCTGCCCACAGCCCCAACCGCTACCGACGACCGACCGTGAGCAACACCGCGCAGTCCGAGGTCGATCGGCATTCGTCGCGCGTGTCTTTTGACCCTCGGCTCTTGGGAGGCCGAAGCAGTCAGTGCCCAGTCAGGGGCTACCAGAGAACCGCGATCACCACGTTGACGATCGACAGCCCACCGATCAAACCCCACACCGCGGTCGAGATCTGGTCCTTCTTCCGGTTGGCGAGGATCAACCCGAGCACCACCAGCAAGACCACGAACTTCACGCCGATCTTGGCGTTGTCGGGCAACTCCCAACCGTCGGACTCGTGCAGCGGGTAGCGCAGACCCACCAGCAGCACGCCGGTCACCAACTGGGTCAGGGCGCCATGCAGCATCGCAGGGTTCACCACCCGAGGTGACGACTTGATCTGGACCAAGAAGCCACCGATCAGGGAGGCAAGTCCGAGGAAGTGCAGGATGACCAGGAGGTTGTAGACGAAGCTCACCGTTCGATTCTCGCCTGCCGGACCGCAGTCCGCGACAAGGGGGCGGTGTCACCCGACGAGCGGTTCCTCCACCGGCAACGACGAATCGGCGCCCAGCAACCAGCCCGATGCAGGCCTGCCGCGGGCGACCATCTCGGCACCCAGGGCTGCGACCATCGCGCCGTTGTCGGTGCACAACGCCGGGCGCGGCACCCGCAGCCGGATCCCGGCCGCCTCGCACCGCTGCTCGGTCAGCGACCGAAGCCGCGAGTTCGCAGCCACCCCGCCGCCGAGGATCAGGGTGTCGACCCCGGTGTCCCGACAGGCTGCCAAGGCCTTCGCCGACAGGACATCGGCCACGGCCTCCTGGAAGGACGCGGCGACATCGGCCACCGGCGCCTGCGGGTTGGCCTCGAGCCAGCGCTTGACCGCCGTCTTCAAGCCGGAGAACGAATAGTCGTATAACGCGTCGCGGGGTCCGGTCAGCCCCCGCGGGAAAGCAATGGCCGATCGGTCGCCGTCACGGGCCACAGCGTCGATCGCCGGCCCCCCGGGGAAACCGAGTCCGAGCATGCGGGCCACCTTGTCGAAGGCCTCGCCGGCGGCGTCGTCTATGGTGGCACCGAGTGGCTCGACGTCGGCGGTGACATCGCCCACCCGCAAGATGGAGGAATGGCCGCCCGAGGCCAGCAACGCGATGCAACCCTCAGGCAACGGTCCGTGCTGCAACTGATCCACGGCCACGTGTGCGCTCAGGTGGTTCACCCCGTACAGAGGCTTACCCAGGGACAGGGCTAGGGCCTTGGCCGCAGCCACTCCCACCACCAAGGCGCCGACCAGTCCGGGGCCCGCCGTGACGGCGATGGCGTCGACGTCCGCGAAACCCGCGTGCGCCTCCCGCAACGCCCTCTCGATGGTGGGCACCATCGCCTCGACGTGCGCGCGGCTGGCCACTTCGGGGACCACCCCGCCGAATCGCACGTGTTCGGGCACGCTGCTGGCCACGGCGTCGGCCAACAGCGTGGTTCCCGACACCAAGCCGATGCCCGTCTCGTCGCACGAGGTCTCGATTCCCAACACCAAGGGGCTCACAGGTCCAACCCCATCACGAGCGCGTCGGAAAGATCTGGGTAGTACCGCTGCCGGACCCGCACCCGCCCGAAACCGGCGTTCTCGTAGAGCCGGATCGCGGCGTCATTGTCGGCTCTCACCTCAAGCTGGATGCGTCGGCATCCGTCCTGTCGAGCATGCTCCAGCAGGTGGTCGAGTACCCGGCGCCCGAGCCCCCGGCCCTGCGCACCGGGCGCCACCGCGATCGTCTGCACATCTGCGTCCGGCGCCGCGATCCACAGGCCCCCGTACGCCTGGACCACCCCGTCGTCGGCGACCACGTAGTACCGATCCACACGGGCCAACTCCCCCCAGAAGGACTCCGGGGACCAGGCGGTCGGGCCGAACACTTGGATCTCGATGGCGATCACCTGCTCCAGGTCCCACCACCGCATCGGTCGCACCGGGATGCTCACTGCGGTTTCGCATCGGGGTCGCGCAGATACCAGGGCCGCACCGGCAGATCAGCGGGCACCTCCAGCAGGTCGGCGGCGTCGATCTGCGCGGCGTCTCCGAGGTCCGGGTACCGGGCAGTGCCCGGACCCATCACTGGCTGATCCGGCCATCGCAGCGGGACCTGCGACGGGGACAGCACGACCGGTCCGTCGATGCGATGACCTTGCGAGTAGAGCGCTGCGAACACCTCGCGCCGTCGTGCGTCCGTGACGACCACGCCCTCGCCCATCCGATGCCCGAGCCCGTCCAGGGAGCACACACCGGCCACCGGGACCTCCAGCGCCGTTGCCATGGTCAGCGCGGTGACCACGCCCACCCGCAAACCCGTGTACGGACCGGGACCGACGCCCACGACGATGGACTCGATCTGCGACACGTCGTCGACCACCTGCCGGATCACGTCGGCCAGGTGTTCGGCGTGCCCGGTGGGCGCTTCGATCCCGGCCGATCGCCTGCCGAATGCCGCACTACACCGCGAGGTCGACGTGTCGATGGCCAATATGCGTCCGCTCACAACGGCACCGTCCGATCGATTCCGGCGATCCTGACCGTCCGGCCCTCGCCGACGGTCTCGATGTCGATTTCCAGGCGGCGCGCCGACAACTGCTCGGCGCGGTCCCGGCCCCACTCGACGCACACCACGGCCTGTTCGTCTGCCAGGTCGAGGTCCTCGAACTCCCCTGCACTACCCAGGCGGTACGCGTCAGCGTGGATCAGATCGGGACCTCCCACCAACGAGGGATGCCGCCGGGCGATGACGAAGGTCGGACTGGTCACCGGGCCCCGCACGCCCAACCCTTCGCCCAGCCCACGCATCAACGTGGTTTTCCCCGCGCCGAGCTCGCCGCTCAACAAGACCACGTCCCCGGCACGCAATCGCATGCCCAGCAGCCTGCCGAGTTCGACCATCGCCGCGGGCGAATCCACCTCACGAACGATCGCTGAAGGCAAGGCGCCGGATCCCTTCGGTGACCTGCTCATGGCGTTCGAGCTGGATCATGTGCCCGGTGTTCTCAAGGATCTGGACGTCCGCGTCCGACAGGGTCCGGCCGATGCGCAGCGTGTGCGACGGCGGGGTCAGGACATCCACGTCGCCGCAGATGACCAGTGCCGGGATTCCGTCGAAGGCCTTCAAAGCGTGAACTTTGTCGTGGGCGAACAAGGTCGGCAGGAAGTCGACCACCGTCTCCATCGGCGTCGCGTTGAGCATCTGCACGGTGAACTCGTTGAGCGAGTTGGGAACCCCCCGGCCGAAGCTGGCACGTTTGGTGATCGCGAAGTTCAAGTCGGTGTATCGCACCTGCTGGACCAGGGGTCCGGTGCGGATGCGGCTGGCATTGGCTCCGGTCAGCGCGGTCTGCGCCCTGCCCACGATGTCTGCCGGGAGTCCCAGGAAGTTGGCGGACACATCGCCGGCGCTGGTAGCCACGAAACCGACGCCGACGACCCGGGAGCGAACCGTCTCGGGGAACTGGTCGGCGAGAGCCATGATCGTCATGCCGCCCATGGAATGGCCCACGAGGGTGATCGGGCCCTTGGTGAAACCGTTGATCACCCATTGCAGGTCCCGGCCGAGCTGATCGATCGTGTTGTTCTGTGCAGGCCCTCGCTCGCTACGTCCATGACCGCGCTGGTCCCAGAGCACAAGCCGCGCCTGACCTTGCAGTGCCTTGCGCTGGAAGTGCCAACTGTCCTGGTTGAGGCAGTACCCGTGCCCGATGACGATGGTCGGCGCCCGGGGATCGTCGGCGGGATGAACCTCCACGTACAACTGGGTGCCGTCGTCGGCCCGCAGCCAATGGGACTCGCCTCTCACGAAACCGAACGGTTCGTCCTTGGTCGGGTCCGGTTGCCAAGGTTTGCGCACGGCCAGTTGCTCGGCTGCGACTCCCAGAGCCAGACCGCCGAGGACAGCAAGTGCGGGTTTGATCACGTGTCGCCGCCGTAATAGACGCGGGGCACCCGGGACCCGATCCGGGTCACGATCTCGTAGCCGATGGTGCCGGTGACCTCCGCCCAGTCCTCAGCCAGCGGGACGCCACCCTCACCGTTGCCAAACAGGATCACCTCGTCACCCTCGGACGCATTGTCGGCCCCGAGGTCGAGAACGAACTGATCCATGCATACACGCCCGGCGATCGTGCGGCGCCTGCCCGCGGCGAAGACCGGTCCGACATTCGTGGCGTTGCGCGGGATGCCGTCGGAATAGCCCAACGGGATCACCGCGGTCGTCGCTTCCTCGGCCAGGCGGTATTTGTGCCCGTAGGACAACCCCGAGCCCGCGGGCAGACGCTTGACCAGGGCCATGCGGCCCACCAGTGTCAACACCGGGCGCAACCCCAGGGACGCGGGAGTCCCCAGGGCCTCACCGGGAGAGATGCCGTAGGTGGCGATACCCGGGCGCACCAGTGTGAAGTGGGCCTCCGGCAATGCCAACGTCGCGGCCGAGTTCGCCAGGTGCAGGTGTTCGGGATCCACACCCAGCGCACGGGCGGCCTCGACGGCCTGTCCGAACCGCTCGACCTGGATGGTGTTCAGCGGGTCACGCGGGTCGTCGGCCACTGTGAAATGCGACCAGATACCCACAATCTCCAGCACTCCTGCGTCCTGTAGCGCCTTGGCGTGCTGAACGAATGCCTCCCACTGCCCAGGCGGGCATCCCGCCCGTCCCAGGCCGGTGTCGATCTTCAGGTGGATGCGGGCGCACTGCCCCGTGGTTCGGGCGGCAGCTGCCACTCGATCCAGGGCCGACGCACTGGAGACCCCGAGGTCCACATCGGCGTTGAGTACCTGTTCCCACGGATCACCTGGTGTCGCCAGCCAGGCGAGCAATCGACCGGTATCGCCGGCCGCACGCAGTTCCAGGGCTTCACTGAACAGGGCCACACCGAGCCATTGCGCACCGGCGGCGCGGGCAGCGCGGGCCATGGGGATCAGGCCGTGGCCGTAACCGTCGGCTTTCACCACGACCATCTGCTGGCTGTTCGGGGCCGCGCGGCGCAGGACCTCGAGGTTGTGGGCGAACGCATCCAGATCGATGCGGGCTTCTGCACGGGTCACTGTTCGATTCTAGGTGGGATGCCCCGGTGCGTCGGGCTTCTGCGGGGGTGCGGAACCCGTCCTCCCCGGATCGGGGCGTCCCACGACTGCCTGATTGCCTTTCGACTCCCCGATTGGAAAGACCCAGGATCGGCTACCGGCCGTCCGAGGCCCACGCCACCGCCTGCGCGACCTTGTCCGCGATGTCGACACTGGTCGCCGGGAACAGGGCCAGCCTGCCCGCCTGCCCGTGGACCAACGCTGCAGATGCGGCGATCTGGGCGATCTGTCGAAGGTCGGGTTCGGTCCCCACGAAATGCCGCGCCAGCATGCCGCCCAGCAGTCCGGACAGGACATCACCACTTCCGGCTGCGGCCAGATTGGGACTGCTGTGGGTGTTGATGAAGACATGGCCATCAGGTGTCGCGACCACAGTCACCGAACCCTTGAGCAGGACCACGACGCCGAGGTGTGCCGCGGCGTCCCGGACCGCGGCAATCCGGTCCTCCCCCAGCGTGAATCCAAGCCGGGCGAACTCGCCTTCGTGCGGGGTGATCACCACCGGACCAGCGGTGATCTTGGTCAACGCTTCCGCATCGAGCACGACCGGCTTGCCGGAGCCCAGAGCTACGTCGACGGCCTTCTGCAGTCGACCCTCGTCAGCGAGGCCCGGGCCGACCACGTAAGCGTCGGTACGACCGGCGGACGCCACGACATCCGGAAAACCGCCGACCGCCGAGCGGACCATTCCGACGCCGCTGTGGCGGGCGCCGGCCGTGCACAACTGCCCTGCGCCCGGGTACTTCTGCGAGCCGGCCTCGATGCTGACGACGCCACGGGTGTACTTGTTGTCCCGGAATCCGGGTCTCGGAAACAGCCGCGCGGCGTCATGGCGCTCAACCACCACGACGGTTGCCGGTGGCAAAGTCGCAGCCAGCCCGATGTCCACCAGGTGCACCTGGCCACACACATCCGGGCGCAGGACAACCCCTGGCTTCAAGGTCCCGAAAGTGACGGTGTGGTCCGCGCGCCACACCTCACCTGGAACCTCGCCGGTGTCCGGCTGCAGTCCACTGGGCAGATCCACAGCGATGGTGAGTTCGGCGTGGACCGTGTCTCGGATCGCGACCGCGTTCGCCCGCAGCGGCCCGCTTCCGCCGATTCCCACCACCGCGTCGAGCACGACGTCCGCACCGCGGGCTTGACGCACAGCGGCACCCTCGCGCAAGGCCGCCTTGAGGCCGGCCGGGTGGAGGGTGTCCGCGGTCGCCACGATGTCCACCGCAACCCCACGGCGAGCCAGTTGTGAGGCGGCGAAGAGGGCGTCCCCGCCGTTGTTTCCCGAGCCAGCAACCACGCACAGCCGAATCCCACTGATCCGGCCGAAGTGCTCTTTGATGAGTTTGGCCGTTGTCGCCGCCAACCCGGTCGCGGCGCGTTGCATGAGCGCACCCTGCGCCATCTGCGCCATCAGCGCCTCTTCGGCTACCCGGATGGTGGAGACATCGTGGACGGGTTTCATACCTCCATCGTGTCCGACGCCCGGTCTCATTGCAGCGCGCCGCTCACGCCCGCGGACTACCCCTGAAAGCGTGGGAATGCCGTGCGACCGCTGTACACCGCGGCATCGTCGAGTTCTTCTTCGATCCGCAGCAACTGGTTGTACTTGGCGACCCGCTCGGAGCGCGCCGGGGCGCCGGTCTTGATCTGCCCGCAGTCGGTGGCGACGGCGAGGTCGGCGATCGTGGTGTCCTCGGTCTCGCCGGAACGGTGGCTCATCATGCACGTGAAGCCGGCGCGATGTGCCATGTTGACCGCGTCCAGGGTCTCGGTCAAGGAGCCGATCTGGTTGACCTTCACGAGCAGGGCGTTGGCAGCGGCCCGCTCAATTCCGTCGGCCAGGCGCACCGGGTTGGTCACGAACAAGTCGTCGCCGACGAGTTGGACCCGCTCGCCGATGTGTGAGGTCAGGTCGACCCATCCCTCCCAGTCGTCCTCGGACAGCGGGTCCTCGATCGACACCAACGGGTAGTTGTCCAGCAGGGAGCCGTAATAAGCTGCGAGTTCGGCGCTGGTCTTCGAGGAGCCCTCGAACGTGTAGGTGCCGTCGCTGTGGAACTCGGTGGCCGCTACATCCAGGGCCAGGGCGATGTCGCTGCCCAGCGAGAAACCAGCCGCCTCCACCGCCTCCCCGATCAGATCGAGGGCATCACGGTTGCTGGGCAGGTCGGGGGCGAAACCGCCTTCGTCGCCGAGACCGGTGGACAGCCCGCGCTTCTTCAGCACTGCCTTCAGTGCGTGGTACACCTCGGCACCCATCCGCAGTGCCGTATTGAAGTCGGGGGCACCGATCGGGGCGATCATGAACTCTTGGATATCCACCCCGGTGTCGGCGTGAGCACCGCCGTTGACGATGTTCATCATCGGGACCGGCAGCACATGCGCTTGCGGGCCGCCGAGGTAGCGGAACAAAGGCAGGTCCGCGGATTCGGCCGCTGCGCGGGCCACCGCGAGGGAGACGCCCAGGATCGCGTTCGCCCCCAAGCGGTTCTTGTTGGGGGTGGCGTCGAGGTCGATCATCAGTTGATCGATCAATCGCTGTTCGGAGGCCTCGCAGCCCTCGACCTCCGGCGCGATGACGTCTTCGACCGCGGCCACGGCCTCCAGCACGCCCTTGCCGAGGTACCGCTGCCCGCCGTCCCGCTTCTCGGAGGCCTCGAAGGCACCTGTCGATGCGCCGCTGGGGACGGCTGCCCTTCCCAACGAACCGTCGTCGAGGCCGACCTCGACCTCCACCGTGGGGTTGCCCCGGGAATCCAGAATCTCCCGCGCGATGACTGCCTCGATAACCGCCACAATTCCTCCTTGGGTCGCCTGACCCGAGCCTAGCGGCACCCCCCGCCACACACCCGTGCCGGTTTGGATGGTGACCAGTCGGTGAACTCGACGGGCTACCAGCGCAGGGCGGGATTCCGGCTGAACATCACTTTGCCGCTGCCGGTGGCCGTGAGGGTGATGTTGTCCACTCCGGGATCGTCCGGAGTGACCGCGCGCAGGGTGACCTTGGAACCCTTGACCTTGCCTTCCATCCTGGCCTCTACGTACGGGCTTGAGGACTCGGTCTCGGTCTCCGTGTGGCAGCCACCGAAGTCGTCCTGCCGGTTCGTAGTCTTGGTCACGGGCACGTAGCCCTCAGCCGTGACCAGCACTGTCTTGTCCTCGAGTTTGATCTTGCGCCCCTTGCCCAGTTTCCGGAAGTCGCGCTTCGGGCCTCCGATTCCGATCTTGACGTCGGCAGTGAGCGTGCCGCTGCTGTGCCAATCGATGGCCGTGCACGGGTTCCAGGAAACGGCGGGAATGTTGCCGGTGACCGTGTAGTTGATCCTCACAGTCCCACTGGGCGCTTTCTGCCATCCGTAGGCGTCACCGGCTCCCAGGTAGAGCTTCCCACCGCGGCCCGAGAAGTCGACCGTGTACGTGACCGTCTCGGAGCCACCCGTGTCGTATGCCTTCTGCTCGGTGAAGGTGTATGTGCCGGCGGCATTGGCCCGCACCGGCTTGTACTCGGCCGGCCCGTGCTTCTTTCCGGCATACGCGGGGGTCGCCACCAATCCGATGGTGCAGACTCCGGCGACGGCAGCAACTCCGAGTGGACGCAACATGTGATCTCCTTGGCTCGCGATCCCATTAGTCCATCCGCCGCACGCCCGCGACAAGTCATCCCTTCGGTCGACAAGTGGTCGGCTTGGTCGGGCCGTCGTTCGCCAATGGCTCGCCTGCGGTGCTCGGGGCGTGTCCACGGGCCAGGATGCCGCCGCGCAGGAGGCGCCGGCCGGGGCCGCCACCGCTTCAACCGCCGCCGGACTCCCGGGCGACCAACCCGTCCCGCAGCCCGATGGCCGCCCGGCGGGTCGCCTCGTCGGCATCGATCCCGCTCAGGCGTGCGGCGGCGACCAGACCGAGGATGGCCTGGCCCACGTCCATCTCGTCGAGCAACGCCACGATCCGTGGATCGGGCTTAGGCACCTCGACCCCGCCCTTGTCAGCCCGGTGCAGCAACTTCTCGATCAGGGGGATGGCCGGCATCGCCATGGGGACTCCGTCTGTGACAGACGTGCGCCCCTTCTCCCGGCGCTTGCGTTCGAACCAGGCGGCTTCCACGTCCCCGGCAGTCTGCGCCGTCTCGTCGCCGAACACGTGGGGGTGGCGCGCCACAAGTTTGTCCGCGATGCCAGCGGCCACGTCGTCGATGTCGAACGGCGCATCCGACTCCTGGCCGATACGCGCGTGGAAGACCACCTGCAGAAGCAGATCGCCCAGTTCCTCGATCAGCGCGTCCCGGTCGTCGGCGTCGATGGCCTCGATCGTCTCGTAGGTCTCCTCGACCAGGTACTGGACCAGGCTCTCGTGGGTCTGCTCGGCATCCCACGGGCATCCCCCCGGGGAACGCAGCCGATCCATCACGGCCACCAGTTCCAGCAGCCGGGAGCCGCGGGTCACTGTTGTTGCTGCTGCAACTGGCTCAAAGGATCGCCGCCACCGACGACCGGCGTGGAAAGGTCGTCGGGCAGCGATCCGACGGACAACTGCTGGGCGTCCCACGTGCCGAATCTGGGACTCACCTGCGGCTGCACCTCGTCGCTGAGCTGCTGCACCTGGACCAGCAGGCCCGACTGACCGCTCGGGTCTTCACCGGTGATGGTCGTCTTGCTGATGGCCTCGACCAGCAGCGAGGTCCGCACCACGTCGGGAATCTGCTCGGGCAGCACACCGGACTGCAACGCGCCCTGCTCCAGCGCCTCGCGACCGCCAGCACGCTCTTCCTCTTCGGCGATCGCCGCGTCGACTTCACCCTTGGTCACATCCACGCCCCGACGGGCTGCCAGCTCGTCGACGAGTTCGGCCACCACCCAGCGCGAGATCAGGGCCTGCGACACCTGCGGGCTGCCCGGGATTCCGAGCCGCTGCGTCAATGTCGTGGCTGCGTCGGCCAGTTGCGAATCGGTCAGTCGTTGCTCACCGACGACCGCTGCCGAGCCCGCCAGGTTCTGCCCGCAACCGGCCAGGGCGAAGCCCGCCACCAGCAGAAGGGGGATCCATCGCTTGACCGCCACGCCTACTCCCTCGAGGTGTCCAGTACCGACTCGATCAGACTACGCGCCCACTGGATCAAAGCGTGGTCGGCCAGGGGTTTGGCGCCGAAGCCGCCGTCGGTCGGCCGCGGTACCAGAACCGTGCCGGAGGCCGCCTTGTAGATGCTGCCCGGATACAACCGGCTCAGTCGCAAGGTCCTGCTCTCCAGCAGATGGACCGGCGCCATCCGCACCCGGGTCCCGGCCATAACGATGTCGGTGATCCCTGCCGCCCGGGCCAGCAACCGCAACCGGGCCACCTCGACCAGCACGGTCACCGGCTCCGGCAACGGGCCATACCTGTCGATCATCTCTTCGACGAATTCAGTCACCTGCGACTCCGAGGTCGCCTGCGCCAAGGTGGTGTAGGCCATGAGCCGCAGCCGCTCATCCGGGACGTAATCATGCGGAAGATGGGCGTTGAGCGGCAGCTCGATGCGGACCTCGGGGATCTCCTCCTCATGCTCCCCACGCACGGCGGCCAGCGCCTCCCCGACCATGCGCACGTACAGGTCGAAGCCGATGTTAGCGATGTGCCCGGACTGCTCGCCGCCCAGCAGGTTGCCCGCGCCGCGGATCTCCAGGTCCTTCATCGCCACCGCCATTCCGGAGCCGAGGTCCGTGTGGGCCGCAATCGTCTCCAACCGGTCGTGCGCGGTCTGGGTCAACGGCTTCTCCGGCGGGTACAGGAAATATGCGTAGGCGCGTTCCCGACCGCGACCGACCCGGCCGCGCAGCTGGTGCAACTGCGAAAGCCCGAATGCGTCGGCACGCTCGACGATCAGGGTGTTGGCGTTGGGGATGTCCATCCCGGACTCCACGATGGTCGTGCACACCAGCACGTCGATGCGGCCTTCCCAGAAGTCCACCACGGTCTGTTCGAGGACCGCCTCGGGCATCTGCCCATGTGCGTAGGCGATCCGCGCCTCCGGAACCAGTTCGGCCAGTTTCGCCGTCGCCCGGGCGATCGACTCGACCCGGTTGTGGATGAAGAAGACCTGCCCCTCGCGCATGAGCTCTCGGTGGATCGCCGCGGCGATCTGTTTGTGGTCGTACGGCCCGACGAACGTGAGCACCGGCAGCCGATCTTCTGGCGGGGTTGCGATGGTCGAGATCTCGCGGATTCCGGTCACCGCCATCTCCAGCGTGCGCGGGATTGGTGTAGCCGACATGCTCAGCACGTCGACCGAGGTCCGCAGCGCCTTGACGTGCTCCTTGTGTTCGACGCCGAACCGCTGCTCCTCATGGACGATGAGCAGCCCCAGCTCAGGAATGCGGGTCTTGGTGCTGAGCAGGCGATGCGTGGCGATGACCACGTCGACCTTGCCGTCAGCCAGGCCCTGCAGGATCCGTTCGGCCTCCGCGTCGGTCTGGAACCGCGACAGGGCCTCGACCCGCACCGGGAAGGACGCGAACCGCTCGGAGAATGTGTTGAAGTGCTGCTTCACCAGCAGCGTGGTGGGCACCAGGACGGCGACCTGCTTGCCCTCCTGCACCGCCTTGAACGCCGCCCGCACCGCGATCTCGGTCTTGCCGAAGCCGACGTCCCCACAGATCAGGCGGTCCATCGGAACCGGCTTGCGCATGTCGGCTTTGACCTCGTCGATGGTGACCAACTGGTCCGGGGTCTCCTGGTAGGGGAACGCGTCCTCGAGTTCCCGCTGCCACGGTGTGTCGGGGCCGAACTCGTGGCCGCGGGTGGCCTGCCGCGCGGCATATAGCTTGACGAGTTGGGCGGCGATCTCCCGCATCGCCTTCTTGGCCTTCGACTTCGCCTTCTGCCAGTCGGCGCCGCCGAGTCGGTGCACCGAAGGCGCTTCACCGCCGACATATCGGGTGACCTGGTCGAGCTGATCGGTCGGCACGTAGAGGCGGTCGGCGGGCTGCCCGCGTTTGCTCGCCGCGTACTCCAGCACCAGGTACTCACGCACGGAACCCGCCACGGTGCGTTGGGTCATCTCCAGGTACCGCCCGACACCATGCTGGCTGTGCACGACGAAGTCGCCGGGTTTCAGAGTCAGCGGGTCCAGTGCTTTGCGGCGTTTCGCGGGCAGTTTTGTCACCGCAGTGCTGGAGGTACCGGTGATGTCACGTTCGGTCACCAGCACGACCTGCTCGGTGCTGAAACCGTTGGTCAGGCGTGCCTTGACGATGTGCACGATCGGGTCGAGTGCAGAATCTGTGAGCAGACGCACGGCAACGTCCTGCGCGGCCAGTTGTTCAGCCAGGCGTTGCGCCGGACCCGCCGCTCCCATAGCGATCACCACCGGTATCCCAGCCGCGACCGCCGCGCGGCAATCGGTGGCCAAAGCGCCGACATCACCGCGGTATGCCGGGGCTGGCTTGAGGCCGGCTGCGACCGCGCCCAGAGTGCCGAGGCCGCTGACCGGCAACTGGCGCTCATGGGCCTGCGCGCGCAACTGTTCGGTGCTGCGGTAAGCGGCCTGGGACAGGTCCAGCGGAACCGCATTTCCGACCGCGGCGTTGTGCCACCCAGCCTGCAGGAACTCCTCGGAGGTGCGCGCGAGATCCACGGCGCGGGCCTCGATGCGTTCGGGACCGACGTTGACAACAGGCGTTCCGGCCGGCAGCAGGTCGAGCAGAGTGATCATCCGATCGGCGAGAACAGGTGCCAGCGACTCCATGCCCTCCACCGGCGTCCCGGAGGCGATGTCGCCGAGCACGTCGGCGATGTGCGGGTACCTGTCCACCAGCGACTTGGCACGCACACGCACCTCGTCGGTGAGCATCAATTCACGGCAGATGGGGATTCTCAGCGGCTCTTTGCGCACCTCCAGCGTTCGCTGGTCCGAAACCGCGAACGCACGCAGTTCCTCCACCTCGTCGCCGAAGAACTCGATGCGGGTGGGGTGTTCCTGGGTCGGCGCGAAGACGTCGATGATGCCGCCGCGCACGGCGAACTGGCCGCGGCGCTCGACCATGGTCACCCGCTCGTAGCCGGCTCGGGCCAGAGCCGCGACCAGGTCGTCGAAACCAGGGTCGTCGCCAGCAGCCACGACGATGGGCCGTTCGTCGGCGAGCTCGGCGGCGAACGGCTGCATGAGTGCTCTGACCGGCATCACCAGCACCTGCGGCAGGGTGCCGGCCGCGACGTCGCTGATCACGGCCATGCGCCTGCCCACGGTGTCCGCGGTCGGGCTCAACCGTTCGTGCGGCAGCGTTTCCCACGAAGGAAAGACCGCTGTGCCGAATCCGAGGTCGGCGATCGCGTTGGACAGCTCTTCGGCCTGCCGACCGGTGGCGGTGATCGCGATCAGGCTGCCGGTGGTCCCTTGCTGCAGGGCGGCGGCCAGCACGAACGGTTCGGCGCCCGACGTCACGGCCAGGTCCGAGCCACCTTCAGGCAATCGGGACAGCCACTCGCTGATATCGGGGAGGCTGCCGAGACGCGTCGTCACGCCGGCAAGAGTCACTGTTCCAATCTACGTCGGCGGAATCGGCGGGCTCGGGCCGGGAGTTTCCGTTTGCCGGGAAGCTGACGCCGTTTCGAACAGGTGGCCCCGCCGGTCGGTCAGCGAATGTAGTCGATGACCTCCGGGCGAGCGATCACGATGTCGTCGACCCACGGCGGGCGTTTGTTGAACTCGATGGTCCGGGCGTCGAGGTGGCCGGCGACCATGCCATGATCGACCGCCACGGCCAGGGGTGCTGCGGCGTCCCACTCCCAGAAGCCACCCTCGTTGACGTACGCATCAACCCGACCGGCGAGGATCTCACCGACCTTCGCCCCGGCCGACCCGACGTACACGAATTCGACCCCGTGGGTGGTCACCCCGTCAGCAGCCAGTCGGGCGCGGATCTCGTCGGTCCGGGCCACGAACAACTCCGGCGGCCGGGAACGGGACACCACCACGCGCAGCGGCCGATTCGCCAACGGCTCGACCTCGGAGCCGACCGGCTGACCGGTCGTGTAGACGGCTTCCTGGGAAGGCAGGCTGAACGCTGCGGCGGTGAAACCGCTACCCGGGGCGCCGCGCTCCCACAGCGCGATCTGCACGGCCCAGTCGCTGCGGCCCTGGCTGTACTCGCTGGTGCCGTCCAGCGGGTCGATGATCCACACGCGGTCGGCGTCGTCGCGCGCATCGGAGTCCTTGGCCTCCTCGGACAGGATGGCGTCACCGGGGCGTTCACGGGCGAACTGCTCGGCGAGGAATGACTGACTGGCGGCGTCCGCGACATCCTTGAGCTCACTGCGACGCGCCTTGTCGCCGGGATCCACCGGGCCGAAATCGGTGCGCAGGTCCAGCAGCAGCCGACCCGCGGCAAGGGACAGTTCTTTGGCCAGTTCGGCATCGTGGGTGTTCACCATCGGGGTCCTATCGGTTGAAGCGGGATTGGGTGGCGTCCAGACCGTTGGCCAGCAGGAATTCGGTGGCGTCGGCGGCCTCGGCGACCATCAGCGCGACCTCTGAGCGTTCCGCCGCGCGGAAGTCGGACAACAGGTAGTCGGCAGGGTCTTGGCGTCCCATCGGGCGCCCGACGCCGCAGCGCACACGATAGAAGTCGCCGTGCCCCAACGACTTGCGCAGGCTGCGCAGGCCGTTGTGACCGTTGTCCCCGCCGCCATGCTTGACCCGCAGCGCTCCCAGCGGGATGTCCAACTCGTCGTGGATGACCACAAGATTGTCGGTCTTGGTGAAGTCCAGTACGGCCTTCACCGGCCCGCCGCTCTCGTTCATGTAGGTCCGGGCTTTGACCAGCACGACGCGACAGTGCTGCGGAGTTCCCACGAATGCGTGCCCCTCGGCGGCATCCGCGTGGGCACGTCGGTGCCGCGCGAACTGCAGTCCGAGTCGCCCGGCCAGCTCCTCGACCACCAGGTAGCCGACGTTGTGGCGCGTGCGTTGGTACTCCCGGCCCGGATTGCCCAGCCCGACGACGACCCAGCTTTCGGTCACTCGTCGCTGGAGGCCTCGTCGCCCCCGGCCTCCGCGGCCTCACCCTCGGTCTCACCGGCAGCTTCTGCGGCGTCCTCGGCGGCAGCCGCAGCCGCAGCGGCCTCGGCCTGCGCCTTGAGTTCGGCCTCGAGACGCTCGACCGCGGCATCGATCACGGCATCCGGATCGGCACCCTCGCCCAGCATTTCGCTGACGATCTCGGACAGGGCGATGGGGTCGAGTTCCTTCTCCACAGCGACGTCCTCGGCCCGACCCATGATCTCGGCCTCCACCTGGCGGGCACGCAGCGCGGCCCGGTCCAAGGTGATCAGGTCGAGGTGCTTGAGGTCGTGACGCACCGGGTGGCGCTGGATGTCACGGGGAGCAGTGGGGATGACGTCGCCGTCGATGTCGATCTCGAGGATGACCTTCGTCTGCTTGAGTGCCTGACTCAGGGCGTGGTCGTCGAGGCTGATGTGGCGGGGCTCTTCGCCGTCGCCGTAGAGCACCGCGGGCACCTGCCCGTCGCGGCGCAGTCGACGCGCGGCACCCTTGCCGAATTCGTTGCGTGGTTGTGCGGTGAGGCGGATCTCTGCCATGTGTGCTCCCGGTCGTTGATCATGGGTGACCGGAAGGGCTCGTCGATAACGGGGCCGCAAGGCCGCCCTCGCCGGGTCTTCGCCAAGTGTACCCGCGAGGATGCTGGCGTCTGTGGCTGGGCTCGACCATCAAAGCAGGGCCGCACAGTCAGCACTGCGCCTTCTCCGGCCCCCGTTTGAAGGCCGGACCCAGCACATAAGCCGCGAAACGGGCGACGTGACCATCAAAGCAGGGCCGCACAGTCAGCACTGCGCCATTTCCGGCCCCGGTTTAATGGCCGGACCCAGCACACAACGCCCGAAGTTCCTTGTCCGGCCCCGGTTAAAGGCGAAACGGACGGCTCAACCATTAACACAGGGCCACCCAGTCAGGACCGCACCTTTTCCGGCCCCCGTTTAATGGCCGGACTCACCACATAACACCCGAAACGGACGGCGTGACCATCAAAGCAGGGCACAAAGTCAGCACTGCGCCATTTCCGGCCCCCGTTTAAAGGCCGGACTCACCACATAACGCCCGAAACGGACGGCTCGACCATCAAAACAGGGCCACACAGTCAGGACTGCGCCATTTCCGGCCCCGGTTTAACGGACGAAACGGGCGACGTCACCATCAAAGCAGGGCCGCACGCCGCCGACGCGACCCAGTTATGCAGGATCAGCCCTCGAACAGACTGGTGACCGAACCGTCCCTGAACACCTCGTTGATCGCGCGGGCGATCAATGGCGCGATCGGCAGAACGGTGAGTTTGTCGAAACGACGTTCGCTGGGGATCGGCAGCGTGTCGGTGACGATCACCTCGGTGATCCGCGAGTTCTTCAGCCGCTCGGTGGCCGGGTCGCTGAGCACGCCGTGGGTGGCAGTGACGACGACCTCCGCGGCCCCCTCGTCGAACAGGGTCTCCGCCGCCTTCGTGATGGTGCCACCGGTGTCGATCATGTCGTCGACGATCACACACACCCGGTCCTTGACCTCGCCCACGACCTCGAGCACGGACACCTGGTTCGGCACGTTCGGGTCACGACGCTTGTGGATGATCGCCAACGGGGACCCCAGGACATCGGTCCAGCGCTCGGCGACCCGCACCCGGCCGGCATCCGGAGACACGATCGTCAGCCGGTCGCGCTCGACGTTCCTACCCACATATTCCGACAGCAGCGGCAGCGCGAACAAGTGATCGACCGGTCCGTCGAAGAAACCCTGAATCTGAGAGGTGTGCAGGTCCACGGACATCAAACGATCAGCACCGGCCGTGGCGAACAGGTTGGCCAGCAGGCGCGCGGTGATCGGCTCGCGGCCGCGGTGCTTCTTGTCCTGTCTGGCGTACCCGTAGAAGGGGATCACCACGGTGATCCGTTTGGCCGACGCCCGCTTCAGGGCATCGACCATGATCAACTGCTCCATGATGGCCTTGTTCAACGGCTCGGCGTGCGACTGGATGACAAAAGCGTCGCTTCCGCGCACACTCTCCTCGAACCTGACGAAGATCTCGCCGTTGGCGAAGTCGTAGATCTTCGTCGGCGAGACGTCACAACCGAGTTCGACGGCGATGTACTCAGCCAGCTCCGGGTGCGTACGCCCCGAGAACAACATCAGTTTCTTCTGAGATGGCGTAATCAGTTCCGACACGAGTACCCCTCGCCGATGTCCAGCACGAACGCCTTCAGCGTAGCCCCCGGTCATCTCTCACCGATCCGGAAGTCCCGGATTGGCGCCGGCAGTTGTGTCAGTTCTCGTCATCCGAGGCGGCGGCCCGAGCCGAAGACGTTTCCGGACGGTTGGCCACAACCCAGCCCTCAACGTTGCGCTGCCGAGCGCGACCCACCGCCAGATCGCCCGGGCCCACGTCGGCGGTGATGACAGAACCGGCTGCCGTGTAAGCCCCATCGCCGATGGTCAATGGCGCAACGAGCATGCTGTCCGAGCCGATCCGTGCGTGCTTGCCGACGACCGTGCGGTGCTTGGCCACCCCGTCGTAGTTGACGAAGACGGTGGCGGCCCCGATGTTGCTGCCTTCCCCGATCTGCGCGTCCCCCACGTATGACAGGTGGGGGACTTTGGCACCTTCGCCCACCTCGGTGTTCTTGATCTCGACGAAGGCGCCCGCCTTGCTGCTCGAAGCCAGGCGAGTGCCCGGCCGCAAGTAGGTGAACGGGCCGACGGTGGCACGCGCACCGATGCTCGCGCCCAGACAGTGGCTCTTCAGGACGGTGGCTCCTTGTCCGACTTCACAGTCCACCAGCGTCGTGTCCGGACCGATCACCGCACCGCCGGCCACGGTCGTGCGACCGGCCAGTTGGGTGTTGCGGCAGATCAGCACGTCGGGCTCCAGCACCACATCGGCACCGATCCACGTGGTCGAGGGGTCCTCGACCGTCACCCCATCACGCATCCACCGGCGCGCCACCCGATCGCGCAGCACCGCACCGGCCGCAGCGAGTTGCACACGGTCATTGATGCCGTGGATCTCTTCGGCGTCCTCAGCAAGGTAGGCAGATACCGGTAGGCCCTGCTCGACCAGCCACCCGATCACATCCGTCAGATATTCCTCGCCCTGCGCGTTATGGCTTCCGATGTTCTGCAGACCATCGCGCAAGGCGTCTGCGGCGAACAGGTACAGCCCACTGTTGATCTCATCGATCTCGAGTTGTTCGTCAGTTGCGTCCCGGTGCTCGACAATGCTGCGAACGCCTCGGTCGTCGCGCACGATGCGCCCGTAGCCGGTGGGGTCGGGCATCCGAGCGGTGAGCACCGTGGCTGCCGCGCCCGACTGGTCGTGCTCGGCGATCAGGCTGCTCAACGTCGCGCCCGTCAGCAGTGGGGTGTCACCTGCCAGCACCATGACCGTGTCCGCGTCCTGCCGAATCTGAGGCAGGGCCTGCCGCACCGCATCCCCGGTGCCTCGCATCTGCGCCTGGACAGCGGTGCGGGTGGTAGGCGCCACGGTGGCCAGGTACTCGGCGACCGCTTCACGCTGGTGCCCGACCACGACCACGACATCCGCGATGTCCGCCGCGTGTACGGCCCGCAGTACGTGCCCGAGCAGGGGTTCACCGGCTACTTCATGCAGCACCTTGGCTTTGGTCGATTTCATACGGGTGCCGAGACCGGCAGCCAGAACGACAGCAACTGGATGAGTCACACGATGGACTCTAGTGGCGCTCCCGGCATGATCCTGC